>UMKM01035309.1_pt1 | contig 13919 bp, 9 predicted proteins | sample 1966331 | NCBI WGS metagenome assembly UMKM01 (sample SAMEA4836176, study PRJEB28245) | human gut metagenome | biome: gut microbiome; material: fecal sample | place: Denmark | collected 2008 | reverse complement strand
ATCTGCTCAAGATGTATTGATTCTGATTGCCATGGCAGGAAAGGATATATGCGATCAACGGTTCTGCATCCTGAATTTCCAGCTTATCTTTATATTCCTGCCACGAAATTTCATGAAAATATGGTTTCAAGATTTCTTTTCCGTTTTCTTTCCCAAATTTCTCATACAGATTGTCAGCTGACAGTACAATCCGATTGTCAAATCCTTTTGCCAGCTCACTTACTTCTTTCATATGTTTTTTTCCATAGGTACTGCATATGAATCTTCCGAATTTCTTTAATACTCTTGCCACTTCCCTGCAGGTCTGACTCAGATCTTCACAATAAAACAGCATATGATTGGCAATCACCAGATCAAAGGTTTCTGCCATAAAGGGAATCTTTTCTGCATCTAGGATTTCAAATTCAAATCTCTTATCCTTTTGACCGATGTTTCTTCTGGCATCTCTTAACATACCCTCGGACAGGTCAGAAAGTGTTATGCTGATGCTGTCTGGTATTTTCTGTATATTCTCTTTCCAGAGCATTCCGTTTCCACAACCGATTTCTAAAACCTTCAGTCCATTTTTCAATTCAAGATTTCGATAGATCCAGGGGAACCATCCCTCTTTATTTACCGAATATAATCGGTGCAGGCGGATTCGGGAAGCAATATTGGTGGCATTTTGATACTGCTTCTTTACCGCATTTTCCATTCCTGTAAGATGAATCAGTTCCAGCATTTTGTTCCAGTTTACCGTATGATACTCTCTGATCTCACCGGAAGTATCTTCAATTGCCTTTTCAACCAGCTGCAATTGTTCGATCTTATCACGAACCAGTTTTAATTGTACTTCCAGCGAATCTGACAAAAAATGATAATCCATATCTCCGATAGTCATATTTTTGATATCATTCAACGAAAAACCCAAAAACTTCAGCAGAAGTATCTGCTGAAGTCTTGTGAAATCCTCATCTGTATAAAAACGAGCTCCTGATTCATTTACAAAAGACGGTTTTAATATATCATGGCTGTCATAATATCTGATGGTACGCACGGTGACATGTGCCATACGGGCAAATTCTCCCGATGAATAAAATCCCTCTTTTTTCATTTATCTCTTACTCTCCAATCCCACTTTCCACTAATTCTACCATAGCGTCAAGTGCCTTGCTCTCATCTTTCCCCTCGCACACGATCTCAATGGTATCACCGGACTTGATGCATGCCCCCAACACGCTTAGCACACTTTTCGCATTACCTTCCGATTCGCGATATCGGAAAGTGATCTTACTTTCATATTCCAGTGCCATCTTGCAGAAAAGTCCTGCCGGTCTCAAATGCAATCCCGTCGGATTTTTGATCGTTACCTTTTTACTGATCATTTTCTCCTCCACTGCTCTTTGTCAATGTGATCTGTACATTGATCGTATCTTCAAGTTCAATTCCGTCAGGAAGTGTAACCTGGATCGGAACATTATAGGTTCCCGCTGTCTTGCAATCGTTCAGATTGATTGACACACTTCCTTTTTCAAGAGTAAAATCATCCAGATCCTCTTTAGAACCACGCACAACAATTTCCAGATCGCCCTGTTCTGCATATGACACCTTGTAATCCTTTGGTGCATTCAGCAGCGCAATGGAATTGTATGGGAATTCAACTGTCTTAGTTCCGAATTTCTCTACCTGGATCTTTATAACGATCGGTACGCCTCCTGCGCTGTCCTGGTCTGTCTTTGCCCAGTACGGAAGATAATTGGCGATATCTACTGTCTTCTCTATTGTCTGGTCCAGACCATCTTCTGCCAGCTCTTCTGCCGGAATTTCAATAGAATCTACCGTTTCCAGCTGCTCCTCTGTGCCTACGATCTGAATGCTTTCCGGCTGGATACTGATTCCGCTGAAATGATATCCGCTCGCAGTACCGATCAGTGAAGTATCAAATTCTACCGGAATACTCTTTGTCTGAAGCATGGTGATTTTTACCTTCAGTCCTTCGTCTCCCAGGTTATTCTCAATCTGTGTCGAATCTACGATCTTTCCATTGTTATCATAAAGAATCAGCTCTGCTTCTTTTTCCTCATCTTTAGACTGTCCTGAAACATCGACAAGTGCTACCACCTTGTCGATTGAATCGATTACTGATTCTGGTCCGCTGATCTTAATCTTCTCCGGATTTGCTTTCAGCTCACCCACCTGATATCCGTCTCTCGGTGTTCCCGAACTGGTTGCAGTGATCGGGAAAGTCTCTGATTTTCCAAGTTCAATGCTTACTCGCAGATTGATCGGATTGGCAGTCGCCTCAAACCTTCCTGCATAAGAAGGGATCGATATATCGATCGGGATCAGGGATCTGGTTCTGACATCCAGATTCTTCATATCCGCTGTTGCTCTGATATCATCAGTTTTAATTTTATTTAAAATAGAACGTTTTGCCTTTACTGTTACGGATATCGTCCTGCTGTCATCCAGAATCTGATATGTATTGCCCGGATTTGTTACGATTTCCGGATGTGTCACTGTCACCTGGATTCCGGAAAATGTCCGTTCGTCCACCGGATCTTCAATATTCATAACAATTATCCATAAAAGGACAGAGAATACAAATGCCAACAACTTAAGACCCCAGTTTTTAGTCAACGCCCTTTTCATGCGATCTCCATCCTTTCCATATTTTTTTCAAACGTCCGATCTCCATACTCTTCTTACTGATAGATTCCAGACGTTTTTTCAGATATTCCGGTGTAACATTGCGCACAAGCTGTCCGCCCATCGCTACAGATACATACCCGGTCTCTTCTGATACGGTGACGATCAGAGCATCACTCACCTCACTCATTCCGACTGCTGCACGATGTCTGGTCCCCAGCTCCTTACTGATTCCCATATTGTCTGACAGTGGAAGATAGCAGGTCGCTGATACGATCCTGTCTCCACGGACAATGATCGCGCCATCATGAAGTGGTGTGTTGTGTTCAAAAATATTGATCAATACCTGCGGTGATACAATACAGTCCAGCGCGATTCCGGTACTCTCGTATTCTGTCAGCATGATTGCCTGCTCTACGACGATAAGTGCTCCTGTCTTCACTGCCCCCATCGCAAAGGATGCTTCTACGATTCCATCGATCGTTTTCTGGCTGAAACGTACATTATCTTTTCCTCTTTTATCCAGTGCTACCATATTGGGAACAAATTGTTTTTCCCCCAGTTTTTCCAATGCTCTTCTGAGCTCAGGCTGGAAAATGATCACGACTGCGGTTGCCATGACCGGAAGTGAATTCTGTGCAATCCACAAAATCGTATACATTTTAAAAAATGCAGCCACCAGAATAAACAATGCAACAACCAGAATCCCCCTCAGCAGCATCCAGGCTTTTGTATTCTTTATCCAGAGAATAATCTGATAGAATAAAAATGTAATAATCAGTATCTCAACAGCATCTACTACCCGGATCTGCGGAAAGTACCACGATTCTGATACAAATTCTTTTAAAACCTGTGTTAATACTGTGTTCAACAGTGTACCCCCTTTTTCTATCCGTTATTTATACCCCTGTTTTTTATAATATTTCCCTATTTGTTATCGCTATTCAGTTCATTTTCCACAATGCTCTGAATATCCAGTTCTTCCTTCAGGCTCTGTGCAAGAAGGATTTCATCTGTATTGCCCCCAACTCTTGTCGGTCGCTGAACTGCCGGACTCTTTGGCCATTTTACCTTAGAAGCCGTTTTTGTTTTGCGTACTGCCGGTTTTTCCGTCTGCCCACTCTTCGACTTCTGTCTTCTCTCCGGCTCTGTTTCCACAATCTCACCTGTTTCTTTCCGCTCATTGATATGTTTGACCGTCTTCTCCGGAGCTGTCACCGAAATCTTAGGGATGGCTTTTACATAATAGTAATATTCATCATCCTCAAACTGGAGACGTTCTGTTCTGGAATAATCCACCGAGAACAGGAAAAATTCCATGATAAAACCAATCACGACTGCTGCAATATTTCCAACGATCAGCATATTATAAGAGGTATGTATATCGAATACAATATCTCCGATCACAATTACAACAATATTCACAACCGCACCGGATGCTGCTGCGATTTTCCACGCATGATCTACCGAAAGCCGGCGCACTGTATATACCACAAAAATAGAGATAATAAATGCGATCACAGTGATCCACAGAGTTTTATCCTGGAATACCGTCTTCACAAACAGCGAAATCTGCCTGGTAATTCCATCCGCACTGGTGATCGCTGTTGCCGAGGTTCTCACACATTCGATCATATAGTAAATAATTGTTCCAAATACAACCGGTACTGCTGAAATCGGTCCAAGTACAAGCGCACAGGCAACCGGCACCACATACGGAACATGAAGCATAAATGCTACCGGTGTGACCAGCAGAAGAAGTGCCTTTTTCGGAGTAAATCTGCAGTAAAAGATAAACATTACCACAAAAATCAGTGCCGCTGCCGCTGCCACTCCTATAGACAGTTTGAACAGATGCACAATTACAAGTCCTGCCGCCACATACGCCGTTACAACCGGTGGAAGAAAGGTACAGATCACTGCCAGTGCCACCGCTACAACCGGTGTCGCCACCGCTTTCATCAGTCCAATATTCTGGTTGATCATAAGAAATGTAACCAGTGCCAGAACAAACTGCACAGCTTTATCAATATAGATTGATTTCATCGCGTATAATTCCTGTAATTTATCTCTCCATACTATCAGATCATTCATTATCGTTTCTCCCTTTCATACATTCTGTTCAGTCTTGTAAGATCGTGATTGAATTGTTTCACACGCTTTCTTGCTTTTTCATGTTTGGTTCCGTAAAAATGGGAAGCAACGATTCCATAAAAAATAACAAGTACCAGATATCCAATTATCACAGTTGCCGCAAGCATCACAAGAAACTGCATATTCAGATTTCCCATCAGTTCATCCAGAAAAGCAATAACTCCGATTCCCACTGCAACAGCATAGCCGACCGTGACCCATATGATCGTAGCAATGGTGTGAAAGCTCCGGTAATCTTTCTTATAATAAGAACTGATCTTAAAATCTTCCTCTCCCTGTTTGCTTTCGTACATCGCCATCCTTGTCATCAGCTTAACTTTGCTTTCATTTAACATTTTGTCACCTCATACGTTTTATTCGTATATGCATTACTTTCAGTATAACAAATATCAGATTCCTTGTCCAATACTTACCGTCAAAAAGTATACATTTTCGGCTCCTGCCTTTTTAAGCACTCTCGCCGCCTCGTCTAAGGTACTTCCTGTCGTATAAATGTCGTCGATCAAAACGATATTTTCTCCTTTTACATTTTTCTGCACTGCAAATGCTCCCCTGATATTTCGTTTTCTCCCTTTATCGCCCAGCTCTTTCTGAGGACTAGTCGCCTTAATTCTCTTAACAGCACCTGCATCCATAGCAATTCCGGTATTTTCTGATAATACCTTTGCTACAATTTCTGCCTGATTAAATCCCCGCTTTCTTTTTCGCCGGGAATGCAGCGGAACCGGCACGATCAAGGTGATCTTTCTTTCCCATAGATAAGGAAGAAAATGCTCTGCCATTTCTTTTCCGAACGTTTGTCCGTAAATCCTCCGGTTCTGATATTTCATTGCATAAACTGCATTTTCCACTGCATCTTTATGCACCCAGAGACTTCTGCCATCAACAAAAAGATGCTTCTGCCTGGTACAGTCATAGCAATATTCTTCAGCCGGATCTGTCAAAGGCTTTCCACAGCACATGCATCTTACTTCACCAATATAAGGAAGTTTTTCACGGCACGCCTTGCAGATTCCATTGTGTTCCGTAGAATGTTTCTTTCCTGCACTTACAATTTCTCCACAAAACGGACATTTTGAGGGATAAATTAGTTCCAGAATTGTTTCTTTGACCTTTTTTAAGTTTTCCATCCGCTTTTCGGATTTGATTTTCTACATTTTCTGTGTAACTATCCGCAGAACTCCCGGATCCGTTCTGCCAGACTGGTATTCCGGTTGTGTTCATTGGTATTCCGGATCATCTCCTGGAAGGTCTGGTCATTTCCGACAATTGTCACACATTTTCTGGCTCTTGTGATTGCCGTGTAAAGAAGATTCCTGTGAAACAGCTGTCTCGGTCCGCTCAGAAGAGGGATAACAACCGCCGGATATTCGCTTCCCTGCGACTTGTGAATGGTGATCGCATAGGAAAGCTCCAGTTCTTCCAGCAATTCAAACGGATACTTTACTTTTCTCTTTTCATCGTATTCAACTTCCAGTGTTTCAGTATATGTATTGATCTCGGTGACAATTCCCATATCGCCATTAAAAATCCCCATCCCTTTATCCACCGTCAGTCCATACTTGGTTGTGATCTCCCATTCAAGCTGATAGTTATTCTTAATCTGCATCACCTTGTCGCCCACGCGGAATTTGTGATCGCCATATTCTTTTTCCGCTTTTCCCGGCTCCGGTGGATTCAAATACTCCTGCAAAATACTGTTCAGCCTTTCCACTCCCAGCAGTCCTTTCCGCATCGGTGTGAGTACCTGGATATCATATGGTTTTGCATTGACATATTTAGGAAGCTTCTTCTGGATCAGTGTCAGCAGAACACTGATGATCACATTCGGATCCTGTCTTTTCAAGAAGAAGAAATCCCGGCTCTTATTATCCAAAAGGACCGGTTCTCCCCGGTTGATCTTATGTGCATTTACCACAATATCACTCTCCTGTGCCTGTCGGAAAATCCGGGTCAGCATGACAACCGGAAAACATTCCGATGCGATGAGATCCTTCAAAATACTTCCCGGGCCTACTGATGGAAGCTGGTTACAGTCCCCTACCAGGATCAGCCTTGTCCCCGGTACAATTGCGGTAAGAAGTGCATTCATCAGAGGCAGGTCTACCATAGACATCTCATCGATGATGATCACATCGGTTTCCAGTGGATTGTCTGCATTTCTTGCAAATCCGTTCCGGTTCGGGTTCTCATCCTCCTCCGGATTACCGTTCACCTCCAGAAGCCGGTGGATCGTCTGCGCTTCCCATCCGGTTGCCTCTGTCATTCTTTTTGCGGCACGCCCGGTTGGTGCTGCCAGCATAATTTCCATATTCTCACTGTGAAAATATTCGATCATGGCATTGATCGTCGTCGTTTTTCCGGTTCCAGGACCTCCTGTGAGAATCATAATTCCATTCCGCACAGCCGCCATAACCGCATTTTCCTGCTTCTCGTCAAGCTGCATTTCGGCTTCTTTTTCAATCTGATGGATCTTTTTTTCGATCACTACATTGGCTTCTTCATATTCCAGATTCAGATCATGCAGCATTTTCGCGGTATTGAGTTCCAGATAATAGAAGTGGGACACGTATACCCGCAGACCTTCTTCAGATTCTTTGAGTACGATCTTCTTTTCCATCGACAGATCCATCAGGTATTTCTCAATATCCTTAATCTCCACTTCCAGAAGTGCAGATGCCCGACGAAGCAACACGGCCTTTGTCAGATAGACATGCCCTTCGGCAACACTCTGCTGTAAGGTATAAAAAATACCACTCCGGATACGGAAATCCGAGTCTGAATGAATGCCGATCTTCGTTGCGATTTCATCAGCGATCTTAAATCCGATCCCCTGAATCTGATCTGCAAGCTGGTATGGATTTCCTTCCAGTACCTGATAGGTCTTCGGACCGTAAAACTGATAAATCTTTGCTGCAAGTGTCGTCGAAATCCCAAATTTCTGAAGATAGATCATTGCCTTCCGCATATCTTTTTTCTCTTCTACCTGTACAGCGATCTCTCTTGCCATACGTTCGCTGATCCCACGCACCTCCGCAAGTCTTTCTGGTTCTTCTTCGATGATCCGGAAGGTGTCTTCCCTGAATTTTTTCACAATCCTGCCGGCAAGAGATGCACCAACCCCTTTGATCGCCCCTGATCCCAGATAGCGTTCAATCGAAAGCAGATCTTCCGGTGCTTTGATCTCATAATTCAGCACTCGGAGCTGTGTTCCATATACACTGTGAACCACATATTCTCCGTTCACCTCAACCAGCTCTCCCTCTGATAAATAGTTAAAGTTTCCGACACAGGTCAGATCGCCATCATCATTATTCAAATTAAATACGGTATATCCATTGTCTTCATTGCGAAATACAATGTGTTCTACGTAACCTTTTACTGTTTCCATACTTTTTTCCTTTTTAAAAAGGCTGTCTCTCTACAGAAACAGCCTTCTCATGTGCTTATCACTAGAAATCTTTTTTTCCGTTCATAAACTCCACATACTGACCGGTACCGATTGCAACAACCTTCATCGGGTCTTCCGCTGTCATCGTATTGATGCCTGTCCTTTCTTCGATCAGTTCTTCCAGCCCGCGAAGCAGCGCACCTCCACCTGTCAGTACAATTCCACGATCCAGAATATCCGCGGAAAGTTCCGGCGGTGTTCTCTCCAGAACCCCAATGACCGCTTCGACGATCTGACTTGTAGTCTCATGCAGGGCTTCTTCGGTCTCAGAAGCCGTTACCGTGACCGTCTTTGGCAATCCTGTTACTAGGTTTCGTCCCCTTACTTCCATTGATTCATCTTCTACAAGAGGATATGTCGTTCCGATCTTGATCTTGATATCTTCTGCTGTTCTGTCTCCGATCAGCAGATTGTGCTTTTTCCGGACATAACGGACGATTGCTTCATCAAAATCATCACCTGCAACTTTTAATGATGTATTCACAACAGTTCCTCCAAGGGAAATCACCGCAATGTCGGATGTACCACCACCGATATCCACGATCATGTTGCCACATGGTTTTGAAATATCTATTCCGGCTCCGATTGCCGCTGCAACCGGTTCCTCAATCAAATGTACTTCCCGCGCACCGGCTGCAAAAGCAGCCTCTTCTACCGCCTTTTTTTCAACCTCTGTAACACCGCTTGGCACACAGATACTGATATTCGGCTTCTTAAATGTACGCTTTCCCAGTGCTTTCTGAACAAAATATTTGATCATTTTTTCTGTGACAATGTAATCGGAAATAACGCCCTGTCTGAGAGGTCTTACCGCAACAATGTTCCCCGGTGTCCTTCCAAGCATCAGCCTTGCTTCTTCACCGATTGCTTTTATCATATTGGTATCTCTGTCAAAGGCAACGACTGAAGGTTCTTTCAGTACAACTCCCTTTCCTTTCACATAAACGAGGATACTTGCTGTTCCTAAATCAATTCCTAAATCTATTGACATCACGATTCCCCTTTCACATACTCACCTTATTATAATCAAATCTCTAGTAAATAGGAAGTCTTTTTTTCAAGTTCAGGATTTTTTAAGATTTCTGTATCATTTTCTGTCCAGCATCATTTTGATGTATTTTCCTGTATATGAATTCGGGTTTTCTGCCACTTCTTCCGGTGTACCGCACGCAACAACTGTGCCACCCTTGTCACCGCCTTCCGGTCCGATATCGATAATATAATCTGCTGTCTTGATCACATCCAGGTTATGTTCGATCACGATAACCGTATTGCCATCTGCCGCGAGTCTGCGCAGGATTTCCGTCAACTTGTGCACATCTGCAAAATGAAGTCCGGTTGTCGGTTCGTCCAGAATGTACACTGTCTTCCCAGTGCTTCTCCGGCTCAGTTCAGTTGCAAGCTTGATCCGCTGTGCTTCACCGCCGGAAAGGGTTGTAGACGGCTGGCCAAGACGGATATAAGAAAGTCCTACATCGTAAAGTGTCTCCATTTTTCTACGGATACTCGGTACATTTTCAAAGAAATGAAGCGCCTCTTCTACCGTCATATTCAGAACATCATAAATGCTTTTTCCTTTATATTTTACCTCCAGTGTCTCACGGTTGTAGCGCTTTCCGCCGCATACCTCACACGGCACATATACATCCGGAAGGAAATGCATCTCAATCTTGATGATTCCATCTCCGCTACACGCTTCACAGCGTCCGCCCTTGACGTTAAAGCTGAATCTTCCTTTTTTATAGCCTTTCGCCTTCGCATCCGCGGTTGCCGCAAACAGATCCCGGATCAGGTCGAATACTCCGGTATATGTCGCCGGATTGGATCTTGGCGTCCTTCCGATTGGAGACTGGTCAATGTCGATCACTTTGTCCAGCATTTCCAGTCCTTCAATCCGCTTATGCTTTCCAGGAATCACACGGGCACGGTTTAGCTTTTTCGCCATACTCTTGTAAAGGATTTCATTCACCAATGAACTCTTACCGGAACCTGATACGCCGGTTACACAGGTCATCACACCAAGTGGGAACTTCACATCAATATTTTTCAGGTTGTTCTCTGCTGCACCTACAACTTTGATCCAGCCGGTCGGAACTGCGCGGGTTTCCGGAACCGGGATCTTGATCTTTCCGCTTAAATATGCACCTGTGATCGACCGTTCTACTTTCATGATCTCCTGTGCCGTTCCCTGGGCAACCAGTTCTCCACCGTGTTCTCCGGCTCCCGGTCCGATATCGATTACCTGGTCTGCCGCAAACATGGTATCTTCATCATGCTCAACCACGATCAGTGTATTTCCAAGATCACGGAGATGCTTGAGTGTTGCGAGAAGTTTGTCATTATCTCTCTGGTGCAGACCGATACTTGGCTCATCCAGAATATAAGCCACACCCACAAGACCGGAACCGATCTGCGTCGCAAGCCGGATTCTCTGTGCTTCTCCACCGGAAAGAGTTCCTGTTGCACGGGCAAGTGTCAGATATTCCAGACCCACATCCAGAAGAAACTGCAGGCGTCCTTTGATCTCTTTTAATATCTGTCCGCCGATCATCTGCTGCGTCTTTGACAGTTCCAGACTGCTGATAAACCGCTGAAGCCGTTCAATCGACATTGCTGTTACGTCTGAAATATTTTTATCTCCGACCGTTACCGCAAGTGCACCCTTTTTCAGTCGCTGTCCGCCACATTCCCGGCAAGGTGTGATCTGCATAAAACTCTCATATTCTGCTTTCATAGTCTCCGATCCCGTTTCACGGTATCTTCGCTCCACATTCCGGATCAGCCCATCAAATGCAACGTCATAGATCCCTTCCCCGCGTTGTCCTTTATAATAGACCTTGACTTCTTTTCCATTAGTCCCACGAAGTAAAACATCCTGGATTTCTTTCGGATACTGTTCAAACGGCGTATCCAGGTCAAAATGATATTCCTTGCAGAGTGCTTCCAGAATCGCGTGAGTAAAACTGCTCTTATCGGTACAGGACTGCCATCCTGTCACCACGATTGCTCCTTCATTGATGCTGAGTGATTTGTCCGGAATCATCAGGTCTTCATCAAACTCCATTTTATATCCGAGTCCGAAACATACCGGGCAGGCACCAAATGGATTGTTAAATGAAAAGCTTCTCGGCTCGATCTCATCAATACTGATTCCGCAGTCCGGGCAGGCAAAATTCTGGCTGAAATTCAGCGGTTCCCCTCCGATCACATCCACAACCAGAAGCCCCTCCGCAAGACTTAATACACTTTCTATGGAATCTGCAAGTCTTTTTTCAATCCCCGGTCTGACAACCAGACGGTCTACAACAATCTCAATATTATGTTTTATATTCTTGTCCAATGAGATTTCTTCGGAAAGCTCATACATATTTCCGTCAATCCTTACACGGACATAACCGCTTTTCTTTGCTCTGTCCAGAAGCTTGACATGGATTCCTTTTCTCCCCCGCACAACCGGTGCCATCAGCTGGATCTTTGTTCCTTCCGGAAGTGCCATGATCTGATCGGTCATCTCATCTGCCGTCTGCTTCTTGATCTCTCTTCCACACTTCGGACAATGCGGAATCCCGATTCTTGCATACAGCAGTCGAAAATAATCGTAAATCTCCGTCACGGTTCCGACTGTGGATCTCGGATTGCGGTTCGTAGACTTCTGGTCGATGGAAATCGCCGGTGAAAGCCCTTCAATACTTTCTACATTCGGCTTCTCCATCTGCCCAAGGAACTGTCTTGCGTAAGAAGACAGAGATTCCATATATCGTCTTTGTCCCTCTGCATAAATTGTATCAAATGCAAGGGATGATTTGCCGGAACCACTGAGACCGGTCAGTACTACCAGTTTGTTCCTCGGAATATCTACATCAAGATTCTTCAGATTGTGCTCGTTCGCACCTCTGATCTTTATCAGTTCTTTCTTTTCTTCAGCCATCTGTTCTTCCTCTTCTATCTCTTCGCTTTACTCCATCTCATTCAAATGCTTTTTCAGCTCGATCAGCTTATCACGCAGCTCTGCTGCCGCCTCGAAATTCAGCTCTGCTGCCGCTTTCTTCATCTGCTTTTCCAGCTTCTTGATCAGCTTCTCCAGCTCTGCCGCACTCATGGATTCCGGATCTTTTTCCAGCTTCATCTCTTCTGCTGCAACCTTCTTTGAAATACTGATCAGATCACGCACCGACTTCTTGATCGTCTGTGGCGTGATTCCATGTTCTTCATTGTATTTCATCTGAATCTCACGACGGCGCATCGTCTCATCAATCGCCATCCGCATCGAATCCGTCATGTTATCCGCATACATGATAACATGCCCTTCTGCATTTCTCGCCGCACGGCCAATGGTCTGGATCAATGAAGTTTCCGAACGCAGAAAACCTTCTTTGTCCGCATCCAGAATCGCTACCAGTGTGATCTCCGGAATATCCAGACCTTCTCGAAGCAGGTTAATTCCAACCAGTACATCAAATACATCCAAACGCATATCCCGGATGATCTCTGTCCTTTCCAGAGTATCAATATCCGAATGTAAATATTTCACACGAATGCCAAGCTCCCGCATATAATCGGTCAGATCTTCCGCCATACGCTTTGTCAGCGTTGTGATCAGTACCTTATTCTTCTTCGCTGTTTCTTTATTTACCTCACTGATCAGATCATCAATCTGTCCTTCGATCGGACGCACTTCTACTTCCGGATCCAGAAGACCTGTCGGTCGGATTACCTGCTCTGCCCGCAGCAGTTCATGAGACTCCTCATACTCTCCCGGTGTCGCCGATACAAACAGTACCTGGTCAATCTTACTTTCAAATTCCCCAAAGCTGAGCGGTCTGTTATCCTTTGCCGATGGCAGACGGAATCCATAATCTACCAGTGTTGTCTTTCTCGACTGATCGCCGTGATACATGGCTCCAATCTGTGGAATCGTCTTATGCGACTCGTCGATCATGATCAGAAAATCATCCGGAAAATAGTCAATCAATGTACATGGCGGCTCTCCTGCTTTCTGCCCGGTCAGATGCCTCGAATAGTTTTCAATTCCGGAACAAAATCCTGTCTCTCGCATCATTTCTATATCAAAATTCGTTCTCTCAGAAATACGCTGTGCTTCCAGAAGCTTATCTTCCCCTTTAAAATAACGAATCTGCTGCTCCAGTTCTTCTTCAATCTCCCCGATGGCACGCTCCATATTCTCCTTGGACACTACATAATGAGATGCCGGGAAAATTGCCACATGCCCGATCACATTCAACACTTCACCGGTCAATGTATCAATCTCTGTTATTCTGTCTATCTCATCACCGAAAAATTCAACTCTGTATGCAATTTTTTCCGAATACGCCGGGAAAATCTCAACCACATCTCCTCGCACCCGGAACGTTCCACGCTTGAAATCCATATCATTGCGGTCATACTGGATCTCAACCAACTTCTTCAGAACTTCATCCCTGTCTTTGATCATGCCCGGTCTAAGTGAAATCACCATCTCCTTGTAATCAATCGGCGAACCCAGTCCGTAAATGCAGGACACACTTGCCACAATGATGACATCATTCCGCTCAGAAAGCGCTGCTGTCGCAGAGTGGCGGAGCTTGTCGATCTCATCGTTGATGGCAGAGTCCTTGGCAATGTAAGTGTCGGATGACGGAACATAAGCTTCCGGCTGGTAGTAGTCGTAGTAGGAGACAAAATATTC
>UMKM01084379.1_pt1 | contig 14036 bp, 8 predicted proteins | sample 1966331 | NCBI WGS metagenome assembly UMKM01 (sample SAMEA4836176, study PRJEB28245) | human gut metagenome | biome: gut microbiome; material: fecal sample | place: Denmark | collected 2008 | reverse complement strand
GGCCGAAATTGCGGAGTACTTTGCAAGCCTTGATACTCGTATACGTCTGCTGCGGAATCCGCAGAACATGGGCGTGGCGAAAACGAGAAACCGTGGTTTTGATATCGCAAAGGGCGAATGGATCGCATTGCTCGACAGCGACGATGTGTGGCACAGTGATAAGCTGGAAAAGCAGCTGGCTGTTGCAGGGCGTGCTGGTGCGGATATCATCTACTGCTCCTACGCGCTGGTTAATGAAAGCGGAGCGCATTTATCGGACTATATCGTTCCGGAAACGACATCGTATGATGCCATGCTGAGGGAAAGCGTGCTGAGCTGTTCTACCGTGCTGCTCCGTCAGCTTATTTTACGAGAACATCACTTTTCTGCGGAGCACTATCACGAGGATTATGCGCTCTGGCTGGAATTGATGAGATTCGGCTATCGCGCGGTGGCCTGTAGAGAAATTCTGGTGGACTATCGTGTTGTGAACGGCTCTCGTTCAAGTAACAAGTTCAAATCGGCCAAGTATCGCTGGGAGATTTACCGTGATGTCGAGAGGCTCTCGCTGCCACGGTCAGCGCAAGCGTTTCTGACATATGCACTCCACGGCATGCGCAAACATAGGAGATTCTAGCATGGAGGTTGTAAAGGACATGACCGCGCACCAAGCGCTCCTGCTGGAGATGCTCAAGGACTTTGACGCCGTATGCCGCAAGCACGGTATTCGCTATCAGCTCTTTGCCGGAACGGCGTTGGGCGCTGTTCGCCACCATGGTTTTATTCCTTGGGACGATGATCTGGATGTCATCTTGATGCGTAGTGAATATGACCGCTTCTTCGCGGAAGCGGCGGTGGATTTTGACGCTGATACCTACTATGTGCAGCAGGAAAACAGCGCGCATTGGCCAATGCAGTTTTCAAAACTGCGTAGAAACCACACGGCCTGCATCGAAAAATACCATCCGAAAGACCCGCTCATCCATCAGGGTGTCTACATCGACATCTTCCCGTGTGACAATCTTTCCGACCGGCCGCTGATGCGCAAATTGCAATTTGCTGCATCAAAAATCGTGATTGCAAAGGCACTGTATGCGCGCGGTTATGAAACCAATAGCTTTGTAAAAAAGCTGTTTATGCAGCTGTGCCGAGTGCTTCCGCGTGAAAAACTGGAACGATTTTGCGCGAATCGTGACGATGTGCATACAAGTATGTGCCACACGTTTTTTGCGGCTGGAAAAAAATATGGGAAGAACATCTTTCCGAGAGCATGGTTCGAAGAGACAGTCGAATTGCCGTTTGAGGATGGCGCGTTCCCAGTCTCTGCGCATTATGATGCGCTTTTGAGTCGACTGTATGGGGATTATCGCAGACTTCCCCCGCCGGAGGCGCGCAAGTGCAAGGAGCATGCGGCACTCGTCGATCTGGAGCGCTCCTATACGGACTATCTCGTCGCACAGCAAGCAATGAACATTGATGTCTACACGCGGAGCATCCGCTGAATGCAGGAGGAATGTATGGATAGAGTAGAGGTTGTCTGCGTCACCATGGGGCAGAAGGACTTGTCGATTGCGGAAAAAATGCACATCACCGGCAACGCTGTGTTCGGTAATCAAGCGGACGGATACCGCAAAGAGATGCAGACATGCGATGGCCGCACATTGAACATGATTACCACGGATACACGGGGCGTCGGTGTCAACCGCAATATCGCGTTGCTGCACGCTACCGGGGATATCCTGCTTTTTGCGGACGATGATGTTTGCTATGCCGACGGTTATGCCGATGGCGTGCGCCGTGCCTATGCGCAATATCCGGATGCGGATATGATCATTTTTTCCATGGATATTACACAGGGGGGACGTGTGATCCGCCAGATTAAAAACCGCGACGGCCGCCTGCATTTTCATCGCGCCCTGCGGTATGGGACATGCGTCTGCTCCATCCGCCGGGACAGCCAGCGACGGGCGAACATCTGGTTTTCCACGCTTTTCGGCGGCGGCACGAACTACGCCCACGGGGAGGACACGCTGTTTTTGCGGGATGCGTTTCGCCGGGGGCTTCGGGCGTACACGAGCAGCTTCTGCCTGGGCACCTGCGCCAAGGATGCGTCCACTTGCTTTCGCGGCTTTGATGAGAAATATTTCTACGATCAGGGCGTTTTATACCGGGCTGTATTCGGCGCGGCGGCAGCGCCGCTGTGCCTACGCTTCTGCCTGAAGCGGCACAATACATATCGGGGAGAGATGACATTTTCCCGCGCTCTGCGGGCGATGCGCCGGGGCACACGGGAGACGCCGAGAGAAAAGCTACCATAATGTTTCTGTTGTTTTGATTCGATAGATAAAAAAAGGGGGGAAAAACCGTTTGAAACGAGAGAATCAACCAATCAATAAAGCGCCCGGCGGGGGCGTGAAACCGCTGCTGATCGTGATTGCTGTGATCGTGCTGATCATCTTAGTGGTGGTGATGGTTTGCGGTCATAAGTTTGCGGACGCGCCTGCACAGAACGGAAGTCAGGTGTCTGCGTCTGTGGATGATTTTGCGATCAAGACGGCATACGGAGACTTGCACTTCCCGGAGCAATGGGAGGCATATTTGAAGGTCGAGCAAGCCGAAGGTGATAATGCGCTCACGGTGCAGTTTTCGGCTAAGATCCGCGACAGCGTTATTCCACTGTTTTCCGCCACGATCGGGGATGAAACTGGCGACATTGCCGGAACGTTGACCGCTGCTGACGGAACGCAGAGAACTGTCTGTATAAAAATTGACGAGATCTCCAAAAATGATGCGCTGAGCGCAAGTGAGCAACAGCAAGTGTATGCAATGCAGGAGGACTTAAATTATCTGATCGATCATTTAAGCTGAATGTAATTACAATAGGAGGAGAACTGTTATGACAAGTAGACTGGTGAAACGACATTTGTCTTTGTGCCTTGTTCTTGTGATGCTGCTGACAGCTATGCTGCCGGTCAGCGTCTTCGCGGCGGGCTCAAACGATGAAGGCTCTGTTGCTTCCGGGGGGAACGCAGCTGCAACTACGATGATTTCAGACTATGCGACATTCCTTTCCTGTTTCAAGGTTCTGGAAGGCTATGCCCAGACCTATGCGGAAGAAAATGCCGGTGAGGATGCCAATGCGCTGATCATCAACTATATCCGTACAGGCGTGGAGCGGTACACCTCCGGCACATGGGAAATGGTCTGCGGCAAGGAGAATACTGCCTTTACCGCCTACGTTTCCGAGCAGGATACCGCGAACAACACTTCGGCTTCTGCGCTGAAGAACTTGGGCAACTTCACATTGCCCAATGGCAATAAAGTTGACCTTGGCCATGTGTTTGGCGCAATGGATGTGGCCAATTACGCCAAGGTGCAGGGCATGACGGATGCTGTTGTTCAGGCTCGTGCCGACATGGGCAGTTGGGCCGGTGACATTACAGATCTGATGTACTGCGCCGAAAACGTGGATATCGCTGACAAGGTAGATACCACGGAGACTGACGTCGATACGCTTGCCGCCAACATTCGTACAAAATACCTCGGTGTAGATTACGGCACACTCAACAGTGTGGGTCACTCCTTCACTGATACGGACCTCTATGGCGACATGGATGCGTTCTATCTCACAACGGAGATGAACCGCGGCGGTGTGGCGTTGAGCACGATCATTGAGAACTACTTTACCGCAGGGCTTACAGACGCAAGCCGCGCTTCCTACTTCCTGACCAACCGTCTGGGCGGCATGGTCACCAAGGACGGTATCCGGAGCAAGGTCCTGAGCACCTATACCGGGAATACCCTGATCGGTGCGCTGGAGAGCTCGTACTCGCTGACAGATCTGCCCAATTGCGAGACGCTGCGCAAGGCCTGCTGCTATGCATTTGCGGATTATCTGTTTGATCTGGCTGGCGATCCCAACGGCACGGATCCCGTTGATCCCGACCCGGTCGATCCGGATCCTAAGCCCGAGCCGAAGCCGGATAATGCCTACTATTCTGTGTTTTCCTCGGATACGACGACTGTTGCCCCCGGCGTGACACAGACGATCAATTACGCACTGACCAAGGACGACAAGCAGATCGTCTACTACATTGCCACGGCGGATATCGCCCGGGAGGATGTGAGCATCCACGCCAATTATCACGACAACGATCCGAGCCAGGGCTGGGTAATGTCCCGCGTGTCCGATCAGATGGCGGCGGCTCAGAAGCGTCATTCCGATCCGTCCGATGCGGCAAACTACGTCGAGCACTACAATGCAGTGGTCGGCGTCAATGCAGACTTTTATAACATGACGACCGGCGCTCCCGGCGGCGCGCTGGTCATGGATGGCGTCGAGTATCACGGCGGCACCTCCGAAAACTTCTTTGCGATTCTGAAGGATGGAACCGCCATGATCGGCGGGCCCAGCGATTACGCAGCTTATCAGGATCAGATCCAGGAGGCTGTCGGTGGCAGCGTTTATCTGGTCAAGGATGGAAAGCCCGTCGTGACCAGTGCGGCGGACTATTATAACAGCCGTCATTCCCGCACTTGTGTGGGTATCACTGCTGAGGGCAAGGTCATCATGATGGTGCTGGACGGCCGTCAGGAACCCTTCTCCGCCGGCGGCAGTGCTGAAGAACTGGCACAGATCATGCTGGACGCAGGCTGTGTGACTGCAATCAATCTGGATGGCGGCGGTTCCACTACCTTCGTAGCGAAGCAGGAAGGCAGCAATACGCTCACGGTTGTGAACCGTCCTTCGGATGGTTATGAGCGTTCCGTTAGTTCCTCTCTGATGGTGGTCTCTACGGCTCCTGTCTCCACGGAGTTCGATCATGCCCTGATCACCTCTGCTTACGATTACTTGACGAGCGGCGCCACGGTTCGTCTGGTTGCTTCCGGTGTCAGTGTGTCCGGCAGCGCGGCGGAACTTCCTGCCGATATCACATGGAAGTCCGCGGATGAAACCATCGGTACCGTCTCTGAAGATGGTGTTTTCACCGCCGTCAAGAAAGGCAGCGTGGAGATCCAGCTCCTGTCCGGTGACACGGTGATCGGCAGCAAGACGCTTACCGTGGTCGAGCCGAATGGACTGAAATTTTCCAAGACAAGCATCAACGCCATCTACGGGGATTCGGTGCGCCTTCCCCTGATCGCAACCTATAATGAGAATCCCGTCGCTGTATGCGCGGGCGATATCACATTTGAACTGAGCAACAGCGCAGCAGGTACTGTGGAAGCTGTGAACAATGGCTTTGCCTTTACTGGCAGCGAGGGATCCGGCCTGCGCAACGTTACCATTACGGCTATGATCACGCGGGACTATTCCATCAGTGCCACGATCAAGGTCGCCATGTACAGTGCCAATCAGGCGATTTTCGACTTTGACAACGCCACAGGCGGCGACAGAACCTTCGCATGGACAAGAGAAGTCTCCAACGCGGAATATCTCCCCGGCGGCGACGGCGAGACAGACCGCTATCATGTGATCGATCCCAGCCAGCCCATGAACGTCACCTATGTCTTCGGACTGGATATGATGACGATCAAGATGCCTGAAAAGCTGGAGCCGCTTCTGTCCATGGTTGCTGGCGGCGATATTTCCGGCATCACGGCCTGGGATCTGCTGCTCCAGCTGGCAGAGCGTGTCAGCCCGAAGACTGAGGTGACGGTGAAGTTCCAGTTCGACCAGAATGTCGATGTGGACATTTCCAACCTGACGGTGTCGAATGATTATTTCCGTCTGACGTCCGCATCCATGGACGAGAATAATCTGCTCACGGTGAAGTGTAATTTCATCAAGCAGAGCCAGGCCATTGATCCTGAAACGGCCAACCCCATCTGCATTCTCAGTGGTGTAAAGATGACCGCTAAGAACGGCGCGAATCAGACGCTGACAATTACGAGCGCTGGTTCGATCGGCTATGATATCTATCTTGGCGCAAACGCGCTCTACAGCATGGCCAAGCAGACCTCTTTCCAAGAGCAATATGGTATTTATCCCTATGAGGAGCCGGAAAATGTCACACATCCCAAGGGCGGCCATTTTTACTGCGAATCGTATCAGAAATTTACGGATAAGTTCATTCTGGATGGCACAGTCTGGTCCGGCTGGAAGCAGATCAACGGCGCAACCTACTACTTTGTGGATAACGTCGCTGTGAAGGGCGTTCACAAGGTCCCTGGTCTCAACGATGAAAGCAACGAGTATTTCTACCAGTTCAATGAGACGACCGGTGCTTGCGAGGGTAAGGTCACAGGTCTGTTCGAACTTGACGGTGCGTGGTATTACGCCATCAAAGGTGTGGCCAAGTCCGGCTGGTGGAATCTTACGGATGCCGACGGCAGCAGTGCCTACTACTTTTTCAGCACGAAAACGTTCCAGGCTGTTGACGGAAACCAGAAGATCGACGGATATAATTACGTATTCAGCAATCACAAGCTGGTTCGCGGCGACTTCGTGAAAGATGCCGGCGGTACGCACTATCGTTGGGCCGGCGAGTGGATGTGCAACAAATGGCTGGAGCTTGACGGCAAAAAGTATTACCTGGGCTATGGCCCGAATGGTTATGTCCAAACGGGTATCTTCCATATCTACGAGTATCCTACCCGTTATGCCGCTGACGAAAACGGCGTCTGGCAGGAGCATCTCACTGGCCTGTTTGATTATAAGGGGGAGACGTACTACTGTGTCGCGGGTATCATTCAGGAAGGCGCTGGTCTTGTGCGCATCGATGGTGATTACTACTACTTCAGAACGTCTACCAGCACAGCGGTGAAGGCGCGTGCGTATTGGATCACGGTCACGAACGGTTTGCTGCCCACAGGACAGTATACCTTCGACGCTGATGGTAAGATGGTCAACCCGCCCATCGTTACGCCTGATCCCGATCCCAGCCCGGAACCGGGAGTGAAAAACGGCATTGTTGCCGAGAATGGAAGCCTGTACTACTATGTGGACGGCGTCCTGACCGGCGTGGGGCTCATTCGGTTGAACGGTGATTACTATTATGTAAAAACCTCCAACTGTGAGGTCGTTCACGGCAGAAGCTATTGGGTCACTGATACCAACGGTCTTCTTCCCGCTGGTTCGTATACGTTTGGCACGGATGGTAAGATGATTAATCCTCCGGTCGTGGATCCCACTCCTGATCCTGACCCTGAACCCGAGCCCACCCCCGACCCCGATCCGACTCCGGATGTAAAGAACGGCATTGTTGCCGAGAATGGAAGCCTGTACTACTATGTGGACGGCGTCCTGACCGGCGTGGGGCTCATTCGGTTGAACGGTGATTACTATTATGTAAAAACCTCCAACTGTGAGGTCGTTCACGGCAGAAGCTATTGGGTCACTGATACCAACGGCCTTCTTCCCGCCGGTCCGTATACGTTTGGTGCAGACGGCAAGATGGTCAAATAACCAAAAGACCCATGGGGTATGGTGATTTTAGCGCCATACCCCATGGAAGATACGAATACGAAAAGGAGTACGTATTGCTTGATCTTGTATTTATCTGGCTGAAGGAGATTCACTGATCGTGCTCCTGCTTCTGGGAACTATCTTCAATGTGTTCTGGCTGTACAGGATGCGGCGGCAGCTCCAAATGAAATGGTATGCCGTACTGATCCTTTCGGTATTGCATACTGCGATCGGCGTATGCAGTGTGAAAGCCTTTGCTTTTCTGGAAAGCGGCGACATAGGAAACATGAGCCTGTTTGGTGGTGTGTTTTTTATGCCGGCAGCCTACTGGCTGGGAGCTAAGCTCACCAAGCGTCCCTACTACAAAGTGTGTGATGTGTTTACTCCGTGTATGCTTTTTACACTGATGTGTGCTCGAATCAACTGCATCGTCTCTGGATGCTGCTCTGGCTTAGTCATACCGGGAACGCACGTTCACTTCCCCACAAGGGAACTCGAGATCCTCTATTATATTGTGATGCTGATTCTGCTCATCCCCAGAGTGAAAAAGAGCAAGAACCCCGGCAGTATTTACCCACTTTATATGGCATCCTATGGAGCGTTCCGCTTCATTGATGAATTCTTCCGGACGTCCTCTACGGGGATGCTGTTCCACCTCTCTCATGTCTGGGCAGCCATCGCATTTGCGGCGGGACTCAGCATTTATATAGAATCAAGCATGAAAAATAAAAAAGGAAAGAAGGTAACAAAGAAATGAAGGGGACAATCAAGCGGTTTACTTCCCTCATGCTGGCGTTGCTAATGACACTGGCATTATTGCCTATGGAAGTATTGGCAGCTGAGAATGTTTCGGATTTCACACAACTCACAGAATTGACAAGCGAAGCTCAAATAGCTTCAACTCCTGCAATTCAGCCATTGGCAGACGCGGCCACAGCTGTGCCGGCGACATTTTCTGTGGGCAGCCAAACCTATTCGGATCTGAATGACGCTATTACAGCGGCTCAGTCCGGCACGGATAAGACCATTGTTGTAGCAACGGATGGCTCACTGTCCGGCAGCTATACCATCCCGGCGGGCGTGACGCTGCTGGTTCCGTTTGACAATGCAAATACGCTGTATACAACAGAGCCGGGAGTAGTCGACTCCCTTGCCGGCCAGACTGCATATCGGACACTTACGTTGAACAGCGGTGCATCCATTACGGTCAAGGGCGCGATCAGCGTTGGCGGAAAGCTTTTCACATCTACAAATGTCCATGTTTGCAAGCCCACCGGTGCATATGGACAAATCAAAATGAGCAGCGGCAGCCAGATCACGGTTGAAAACGGCGGTGCATTCTATGCCTGGGGCTATGTTACCGGCAACGGAAATGTCCGAATTATGTCTGGCGCAACCGTATATGAGTGCTTTCAGGTTACTGACTGGCGCGGCGGCAGCGCATTGATGAAATTTATTACACCATCCAATGTAAAAAAAGTTTTTCCTTTTTCGCAGTATTATGTACAAAATATTGAAGCACCGTTGACAATAGAATATGGTGGCTTGGAATATGCATATATTGCGGCATATGGAGAGAAAGTTGCCATTGGCTTTGTAGGCTCTGGCGGAATGTTTGAGCTTGCAGAGGGCGCTACGTTTACAAAGACATATGATCCAGGAAAAGATCGCATTTCCTTCGACATAAGCGGCAACGCATCATTGAAGGGTATCAAATTAACTGTCGGGATAACAATCAACTCAGCAAATTATGTTCTTCCAATCAACAGCAATATAAATATCAATATTCATTCCGGTACGACAACGATCTCACAGGATGTGGCACTCCTTCCGGGTGTGCAGGTGACGATCGATCATGGCGCGGAACTGAACATTCAGACTGGCGCAAATCTGTATGTTTACGATGCAGACGAGTGGAGCAAGAATTATGTCTGGGGCTCCCAAAATGGCATTAGCCCGGTGGCATATTCCCCTTCCGGTAAGGGAAGCCGCACCATTTCCGATGTTTCAATCAATGTGAATGGTACATTGAATGTCAATGGCAGCGTCTATACGACCGCCGGCGGTGCGGACATCTATTCCAGCCAGAGTACCGGTAAATTTGTCCAGACCACAGTCCCCGGTACCGAAAAGAACACATATCAATGCACACAAAGCGGCTCTGGATTCTTGGGTACGAAAGTAACACCAGTTAAAATCTCCATCACTCCCGCCAAGCTGCACAACGCCGACAACTCCTATACAGGGACTGCCGGTTCCAAGGCCGGCGACACCTATGTGTATGCCAACGGCAAGTGGGCGCTCAGGGGCAACGAAATCACCATTACCTTTGATCCGAACAACGGCACGGGCAGCGTGGCTTCCATGACCGTCAACCCCGGCATTGATAACACGCTGACCGCCAACACCTTCACCCGCGAAGGCTACTCCTTCACCGGCTGGAATACCAAGGCAGACGGTACCGGCACGCCCTATGCCGACAAAGCGATCGTGAGCTTCGACGCGGACACCACCCTTTATGCGCAGTGGACCCAGAACCCGGTCATCACCTTTGATGCCAACGGCGGCACGGGAACCATGGGCACGCAGACCGTGAAGCCCAACGAGGCGACCGCCCTGACCGCCAATAGCTTCACCCGTGCGGACTATGATTTCATCGGTTGGAACACGGCAGCTGACGGCACCGGCAAGGCCTATGCCGACAAGACAAACATCACCACCAACGAAAATGTCACCCTCTACGCCCAGTGGGACCTGCACAAGTACCATGTCCGCTGGCTCAATTTGAATGGCGCTGTCCTAAAGGAAGGTTGGTATACCTGTGAGGAAAACGCAGGGTACGATATGTGGTTTGAGGAAGACCCGGAACCCACAATGCCCGAGGATGAAAACTACACCTATAAGTTCCTGAACCGCTGGACCCCCTATAATGATGCGGAAGAAATCAACGGCTGGGGCTTCAACCCGCATAAGGACGTTGATTTCACGGCGGTGTACAACAAGTTTGAAAAGCTCACCGTCACTTTTGATGCCAACGGTGGCATCGGTACGATGGATTCGGTAAAGATCGTCAACGGCAAGTCTGGCGAGTATTACACGCTTCCCGAATGTGGCTTTACTCGCGAGGGTTACACCTTCAATGGCTGGCTGATTACCGGCATGGTCAAGATGAGCGAATGGGCCGAAGAGGAAGAACTCAATGATGAGCTTTGGAGAGCGCCAGAACTGCTTGCTCTTTCCAATCTGACCCTCAAGGCCAGCTGGAAGCATTCCGACGGCTGGTTTACGGATGATAACGGCAAGCAGTACTACAAGGACGGCGAACTGCAGAAGACTGGTTGGACCGTCATTGACGGCAAAACCTATTATCTGGACACCAAAACCGGATATGCGGCTACCGGAATCACGACACTGGTCCCCGATGGAGCAACGGAAGAAGCTCGCTGCGTCTTTGATGCGGAAGGCGTATTCCAGAGCAACGTTACCGGTGTTTACAGCGTCGGAAATGATACCTATTGGCTCAACAGCGGCATCATCGAGGAAGAAGCCGGCCTGAAGCGCGTTGTCAAGGAGGACGGCGAGGTCAACTATTACTACTTCGGAGAAGATTCTAAGGCCTGCAAGGCTACGGCAGAAAAGAACCAGTATCTCGTTGAGAAGACCAACGGACTGGCGCTGCCCGGCGGAATCAATTACACCTTCGGTGAAGACGGCGTCATTGCACACTTTGCGGACACCTCCATCAGAGGAATCTATTTCGATGAAAGCTCCTCCAATTATTACTATTGCATTGACGGTGTTATCATTGCCAACGGCTTGATGCTGATCGATGGTTCTTACTATTACGCAAGAACCTCCTCCGGCGCCTTTGTGTGTGGCCGTAGCTACTGGATCACCAAGACAAACGGCCTGCTGGACGCGGGCATCTATACCTTTGATGACGCTGGTAAGATTATTTTCCCTGAGAAGCCGAAAAACGGCATTGTTGCCGAGAATGGAAGCCTGTACTACTATGTGGACGGCGTTCTGACCGGCGCGGGCCTGATCCAGATCGGCAATGACTACTACTATGTCAGGACGTCCACTGGCGAGGTAGTACATGGCAGAAGCTATTGGGTCACTGATACCAACGATCTTCTTCCCGCTGGTCCGTATACGTTTGACACGGATGGTAAGATGATTAATCCTCCGGTCGTTGATCCCAATCCTGACCCCGATCCGACTCCGGATGTAAAGAACGGCATTGTTGCCGAGAATGGAAGCCTGTACTACTATGTGGACGGCGTCCTGACCGGCGCGGGCCTGATCCAGATCGACAATGACTACTACTATGTCAGGACGTCCACCGGCGAGGTCGTCCACGGCAGAAGCTATTGGATCACGGTCACGAACGGTTTGCTACCCACAGGACAGTATATGTTTGCCGATAACGGAAAACTGATTCGGTAAACCAATCCCATGCAGATTGCTTTATGCGTGAGCATTTGCTCACGCATAAAGCAATGCTGCTGCGCATTTGCGCACGGCAGAGACTCGCGTCGCAGATACAGGCGCGGTCATTTGAAGAATCTTTCCACCGAGGCACAGTGCTGCGGTTTGATGTTAGTGGCTGCATACTGTGGGGGGAGACCAGAGTCATACCGACCATGAAAAAAATTCTAATCGTAAATAACAACATGAAAATTGGGGGCGTGCAGAAAAGCCTGTGTAACCTCTTGTGGTCGGTTGCCGACCAATATGACATCACGCTGTACCTGTTTGCACCGATCGGCGCATATATGCATGACATCCCGCCGCAGGTGCATGTGCTGTCGTGCGATTCGTTGTTTCGCTATCTTGGCACAAGTCAAAAAGACTGTTCCACGCATTGGCGTGATTATTTCATACGCGGTATCTTAGCCTGCGTTTGCAAGCTGTTTGGACGAAAGGCGATTCTACCGCTCTTACTGCGCAGTCAGGAGCAATTGCAGACGCATTATGACTGCGCAATTTCCTATTTGCACAATGGAGCTACGCACCGCTTTTATGGCGGTGTTAACGAGTTCGTACTGAAAAGAGTCAGCGCTGAGCGTAAAATCGCGTTCCTGCACTGTGATTATATGCAATGCGGCGCCAACCGCGAGGAGAACAACGCCGCCTACAAGGGATTCGATACAATCGCTGCGTGTTCGCGGGGGTGTCGCAGCGCTTTTATCCGTGCGATGCCGGAGCTGGCGGAAAAGTGCCGGATAGTGCCGAATTTCCACCAATACGAGAAAATTCGCGCCCTTGCAGCCCAAGCTCCGTACTGCTATGCCGATGGGCAGCTTCATGTGCTCATGGTCGCGCGCCTTGCGCATGAAAAGGGCGTCGACCGCGCCATCCGCGCCCTTGGTTATGTGCGTGCGCAGGGTATTTCGGTGGTTTTACATCTGGTCGGAAACGGCCCAAAGGAGCAGGAACTGCGTACCTTGTCGCACGCTCTGGGACTTGACGATGCAGTGCTGTTTCACGGAGACCAGGCGAATCCATATCGATTTATGCGCAATGCAGATCTGCTGCTAATCACTTCTTATCACGAAGCGGCGCCCATGGTAATCGACGAAGCCCGGTGCTTGGGACTTCCCGTGCTAAGTACCGCTACCACATCTGCACAAGAAATGATTATAGATCGCGGGTGTGGCTGGGTTTGTGACAATTCGCAGTTTTCGATTAATCATTCTTTGGAAGCGGTCCTTCAAAATCAAAGCGGACTGGAACATGTTCGTTCGCTAATTCGATTTTCCGACGTAGGCAACAAGAAGGCGATGGATCAGCTATGTGAGCTGATAGGGAAATAAAATGATACAAAAGAAATTAGTTCTGGATCGGCTGCAGTATCCAATACCGGGCATATGCGCGATCCTGACGCTTATTTACTTATCTCCGTTTGTGGGTGCGTGGTTAAATTATCTGGCATTCTCACTGTGTATATATCGCTTGGCAAAATATGATGTGCGTACCTTCAGCATTGATTACTGCTGCTTAATCAGCGTGGCGGCAGTTTTTGTTCTTCCGAGCGGCATCTCTTTTGTTGTTGTACTATGCCTGATTGCAGAAGTTTGGTTTGTTATTCGCGATGGACTTGCTATTAACAGTGCTTTGGCGCTCTTGGTGCTGCTGGTGTGCTACCTTTTGCTGCGGATGCAGTTTGCGGTCAGTGATTTTCTGCTTTGTGTGAGTCAGTTTATTATCATATATCTGATGCTCTCGTTTCTGGATGCGCAGACAATAGTCTTAGATATAGAATCATTCATAATCAACATGGTGGTATCCTCTGCATATGCTTTGCTGCTCCGAAAAACTCCTGCGATAACCCACATGACCGGGGCGGAAGTGGCGGCGTACTATGGCAGTAGCCTTACACGTTTTAAGGGGCTGTTTCGTGACCCTAATTACTATATGTCTCTTGTGATCATGGCCATTGTTTTATTGACACTGCTCTATATCAAAAAATACACATCCAGACGTGCATTTTTGTTGAGCATTGCGTGCATGCTTTTGTTTGGCGCATTGACCTATAGCAAAACCTTTATACTTCTGCTGGGGTTATACTGGCTTTTATGCCTTTTTTATTTGATCCGGGGCAAACGATATTTGCTTGCATTCATCTACATTTTCGCTACAGCAT
>UMKM01024141.1_pt1 | contig 14053 bp, 9 predicted proteins | sample 1966331 | NCBI WGS metagenome assembly UMKM01 (sample SAMEA4836176, study PRJEB28245) | human gut metagenome | biome: gut microbiome; material: fecal sample | place: Denmark | collected 2008 | reverse complement strand
CTCCAGGCCGGGTATGCGACTCTTGAAAAAAGCAATTTTCGAATTGCCAAATTCCTCAATTTCATTCCAGGACTGGACCTCACAGATTACAGCAGCAATGGATATATAGATACTAGTTTCCATTTTATGGACTTTCTTGCGGTTCATACTAGGATCTTCTATTTGTTTACAAAGGTCAATTATACCAATTTTCATGTTAGTTTATGTTTTAATATATCTTATAAAGACAAGAAAAAACAATCGATACAAACAGATAATAATACATTAATAACCAACAATATAACAAATAAACGACAAGGGATAGTATAATAAAAATATAATATATTTGCTTTGAAACACTTAGTTGAATTTATAGTTTCACCAAGGTGAAGCAAGCGTATCACTTGGGTGACTACGCCTCTCCACTTAGATGCCAATGTATTGTCACCTAGGTGAAACCACAAAAGAAGACAGACAAAAGATAAGCATCCGGGATTGTGCGTGTTTTTTCCAGTCATAACAAAGTCAAAAGCCTAACGTACTTCGTTTGGCTTTTGACTTTATAACAGCTTGAAGAGAAATACACAAGAGGCCGAATGCTTACAATCCTTCCATAAACTTGACCAACGAGTGAACAATGCTTCAATCCATATACACCCACGCAGGGTGTGACCATGTGCAGGTATCTCCTCCAGGTAGTCGAAGGTGTTTCAATCCACACACCCACGCAGGGTGTGACGTTCAGGACATCATCATTTAATCATTTTGCAACGGTTTCAATCCACACACCCACGCAGGGTGTGACGCATGATCTCTGCTGTGCTCTCATCCGTCTTGCCGGTTTCAATCCACACACCCACGCAGGGTGTGACCTCATCGTTCCTTTCTTTCAAGAAAGGATACCTGCGTTTCAATCCACACACCCACGCAGGGTGTGACTCCCAGCTCATGAAAGGTTTTCTCTTTTGAGCAATGTTTCAATCCACACACCCACGCAGGGTGTGACAGTATCCTTATCGCTTTTGGTGAGGATAATGCAGTTTCAATCCACACACCCACGCAGGGTGTGACCATTCTGAGGCGAATGATCTTTATTACTATAATGTTTCAATCCACACACCCACGCAGGGTGTGACTATTGATTATGGTGATAAGACGCATATTTTGATGTTTCAATCCACACACCCACGCAGGGTGTGACGGTCTATTACTTCGTTCTCTAGGGCACGTTCTGTTTCAATCCACACACCCACGCAGGGTGTGACTTTAAATTCGGGAAATCGTTTTAAAATTTCATCATGTTTCAATCCACACACCCACGCAGGGTGTGACTCGTAATTATATTTAGTCGCTTTATGTTTTATAGTTTCAATCCACACACCCACGCAGGGTGTGACTTCTGAAGAACCTCTTCAAGCGAGTTGATACCGGTTTCAATCCACACACCCACGCAGGGTGTGACATGTTACGCCATCCGGTGGACCCCTGCTCGATGTGTTTCAATCCACACACCCACGCAGGGTGTGACAAAATAATGGAAGGCGAAGTTTCATTAACAGACGTTTCAATCCACACACCCACGCAGGGTGTGACGGGTAATCAGGGCGGCCGGCGCCGTCTGCCACGAGTTTCAATCCACACACCCACGCAGGGTGTGACTTCGATTAACTTCATCGGTAATAAACTCACAACAGTTTCAATCCACACACCCACGCAGGGTGTGACAACAGTGTTGCTCTGTTTGTTGTTCTCCATACCGGGTTTCAATCCACACACCCACGCAGGGTGTGACAAAGATGAAGCGAATATTGAAGATGTTGCATTAGTTTCAATCCACACACCCACGCAGGGTGTGACACATCTTTGTGCATCTGTACAAAAAACACAGAAGTTTCAATCCACACACCCACGCAGGGTGTGACTGTTTACAAGTCTACTTGCTTGTCCTCAAGGTAAGTTTCAATCCACACACCCACGCAGGGTGTGACTCTATATCTAATAACATATTATAAATCAGCAAATTTAATCCACTGTTATGCGAATCATCATTATTATTCAACTTCATAACAAAGAAATACCCTACAAATAATTTAATCTACTGATTATTAACACATGCGAAGATACTACTTTTTTTGTAACACACCACATTCGCATTATATTATAAGAGCCTCCTCAAGTTTATACGCCGTTTCAACACCTATTACTTCCACCCTCTTATTCTCATTTTTACTAAGAATATAAAAACGAACACTATCAAGAGACATATCAATAATATCCCTAACTCTCCCTTTTAGAAGAGAATATTGCGCTTCCGTCACTACACACTCAAAGACTGAGTTCTGCACCCTCTGTCCATAATCCAGACAAGCCTTGGCCACACATCGTAAACGGCGAGCCCCCTCTTTGCTTGTAGTATCCACATCGTAAGTCACAAGAATGTACATAATTAAAAATCATTTTATAAGAAATACCGGATAATCGTCAATATCCTGCCTGATATATCTTGCCATTAACATAGCCTGCACATAAGGCAGAAGCCCTATTTCAACTTTTTCATTAAGATAAGGATGAATTATCACTTCCCTTTTCCTTGCCTGCCATGCAGTAATAAAAGTCTTTTTCCCTTTATCTGTCATAACAACCCCATTATCACCTTGGAACAAGAAGTCTTTTACTGAAATCTGTCTTTTATTAATCAACGACAAAATAAAACGGTCGCCAAGGTAAGCACGTAACTCTTCCATCATATCTAAGGCCAACGATGTGCGCCCCGGACGGAGTGTATGGAGAAACCCGACGTATGGATCAAGGCCAACAGTTTCGAGAGCGGCCGCAACATCATTGGCTATCAACGTATATGCAAAAGACAACATGGCATTCACCGCATCCTTGGGAGGACGACGATTGCGACCATGAAATGGGAAATCAGTCTTCTGATTAAGTATCAAGATTGGCAATACCTCAAAATAGGCATTCGAAGCCATTCCCTCATAACCAATTAATTCCGTCTTATCTTGAGCCTTCAAAGCATCACGCTTGGCACGTTCCAATACTTGCACCGCCCTATTAATGTCTTCATTCTCACCATAATCACGAATATATCTCCTCAATATATTGCGATAGTTTTGAATCTTACCACCAATCATCAACCTAACCACATGCAACGACCAAGATGCATCGTCCGACAATTGGTACTGCTTTTTGCGTAACAGAACATTCCCTTTCGTAGCACCTTGAACCCTGCTGATAAATCTGCCTTGTGGAGAAAGAAATGTGAGTGATATACCATTGTCACTACACAATTTCATCACACCGGGACTTGCGCCCATATATCCGAACGTAACGATGCCCTCTATATTTATGACAGGAATACGAAACACCTCCTCCTGCTGAACAGATATAACGACATTCAGCCCATCCTTACTAAGATATGCTTCCGGTGTCGTCACATACAAAGTATTCAATAGTTTTCTCATAGATACAGATTTTTAGTAAGGTAATTATCTACCGAAGTACAATTATTTACCATTTCCGGCATGCAGATATCTTTCAGCGAGCACTTGTCACAATGTTTCCCATATTCAGCCTTCGGGATAACCGCTTTACTAAATATATCGTGCATATCCCGGGCACATTGTCTGACTATATTTCGCAGCTCCTCCGTTATATCCACATTAACCCGATGGCGAAGCTCCCCATAAAAGAAAGAGCCGTATGGTATATGGATAGCATACATTTCTTCTATACACATGATTTGTGCTGCCAACTGCACTTCATCCACTTCGTTTCTTTTCGGTTTGCCATGCTTATACTCCACAGCAACCGGTTGCCATCGCCCCGGATAGTTGGGATGCAAAATCGTATTTTCAAAAGATGAGGAAGGAAGTAACTCTATGGCATCAGAGATTCCATAGAGTCCAAGTTCACGCGAAGCGATATTCACCGCACGTAATGTTATCTGGTCACCACACTTTTGTCTATAAAACGGATCATCTACATGCTTGTGCAGAATCTGTCCTTCGATGGTGAGACGATTATCGTTCCATTGCTGCTCAATGTGTATCAAAGCCCATTGCCGGGGACAGAACCTAAAGTGCTGAATCCCCGACAACATAAGCATATCGTCTTCATTGTACTGCATAAGTTACGAATTAAATTAGTTCTTCAACAGTAACTTTAGGAAATCTCTCTTTTAAAATTGCTTCTATTTCCTCTTTGGATGTGACTTCGTAGTCACCAAAAGAGCGAGGGAAATCCACTTCCTTATTCTTTACTTGTACGAGATCAAATAACTCTCCAGCTCTTGCATTGCCCAAATGAGATTCATGCTTAAATACGAACAACGCTCTTGGATTCATTTCACCTCTTGCTGCCGCATGATCATTCTCAAAAGCGTTAATCATTGCCTTGAACAACAATTTCTTATCATCTTCTGAGAAACCAGTCTTTGCCGCATCAGTGGCAGAGATGAAACCGTGCATGCGGTAGAGGCCGTAACTAACGGTATTCTTATTTCCAAAAGTGCTATTTTTATCTTCGGCATCTTTCTCTCTAGTAACGCAACAACGAGTAACAGTGTGGGATTTAGCAGAAACCGGGTCGATAGAGCGAGCAAATGTCAATTGGACAGGGCCACGTACTACTCCAAGTCCCTTAATTTTCTTCTTAGATGATTTACTCTTTGTTTTATCTCCGTTGTTTTCATCCTCGTTCTTTCCATCCTCTGTACTCATTACCGCACCGAAAGTACGAATATCGAAATATTTTTTGCACATCTCTGCACGTCCGGATTCGATAGCTTCCTTTTCATCCTTTATTTTCTTAATGACTTCATCCTTTACCTCCTGAATAAGAGAATTCAATACATTTCCCTCACGAATGAAAATATCATAAGGAGATTCGAAACCTTTACTAAGTTGTACATAGTTGCGAATTTTGCGCTTAATGCATACATCTGTCACTAATCCATGATTGGTTTCCTCATCAGTACGAGGCATGTTGTCAAAATCAGGATCACCATTAGGATTTCCATCTTTTACATCAAACAGAAAAACAAAATCATAACGATTCTTAATTGCTTCCATGGTTATATTTATTTTGATAGTTAATTATTTTCATTATTATTCTCGTTCTGCTTTGTATTATATTGATAATAATAACCCAAAGCAAATTCTCCACGTTCAGTAAGCGTGAGTTTATCAGGGAAATGTTTAATTCTTGCCGCGATTTCTGTGATAGACTTTGTATATGCGCCTCTTGTCTTTTTCTGATATATAGGAACATATTGAGTCAACAGTATACCCATTACCCTGCTAGGTGTATTGGATGCGGAGGCGAAAAATCTGTCTTTAATAGAACTATTAACTTCACCTTGGGCCATGAACTGCAATTTGCAAATTAAAGCAAATAAGCGTCCGCAAAGATAAGCTTTGCTTTCATTCTGTTCGTCTAATTCTTTATTCATATAATATGTATTTTTAATGTTCCTATTTAATACCAATCGGATAACTGTTGATTTCTCAACGCTAAATGTTTTCTTTTCGTGTTCAATTTGGTCGAGAACACTTTGCAGAATCATTAGGGGCAAAGATGTATTGGTCAATGCTGCATGCCATAGGATTGCTCCTATCCTTGCCTTGGCTTTTACATCACTTTCTGTCGGCTTTGTTTTCTTTTTGATGCAATTATTTAGAATGTTGTCTATTCCCGGATAGATTATTTTGCCATCTTTGACTGTTTCAATATCATCGAACCATTGCTTCAGGTTATTTTGATACTGAGAAACACTTATCGCTATCCAATCCCTTACAGCAATACGTGCAGCAGCAGAGGATATGGTACAACAATAGAAATAGTTCTCCACTTCGGTATCGACACTTTGATGCTCCCCTTTTGCTATTGATGAGAAAAGCTCTTTTACTCTTTCTTCTGTAGGTTGGGGGATATCTAAAAAAGGATCAATATCCTTGTCTTGTTCTTTCGTCCAAAACAAAGCGATAGTATCATCACTTATGTTTTGACGATTTGAAAACCTAAATTTTTCTTCTTTTTTTTGCTTTTTTGCTTTTTCTCTTTTATTTGCTGCTTTATGTCCATTCCATACGAGATATTGAAGCGCTTCAATATAGTTTCTTGCACAATTAGTACATATACTTGAATTCAAATTACCTTTGAGATTGTACGATTCAAAGGCATTCGTATTGTATGAAACCAACATACTACCAGCAGTTTGTCCTTTGGGCAATTTAACCGATCCATGAGACTCATCAAGAATCGGATATGTATTTGTACCACAAATAGCGCACAGATTTTCTTGTTTTTTTAAACATAAGGTATCTTCGTACTTTTTCTTAATTGTATCTTTAACACATTCAAGGGAAACCAGACGAATTGAGTCGACCATAAAAGTCATATTACTATTTTGTTTAGCAGGGGGTAAATTTGAAAATGCTTTTAGAGCCTTTTCAACCTCTTCAGATTTATTGTAAAAAGAAAAAACAGGAGACAGCTCTTGAATTCCTTTATACTCTTCCAACTTTGCGAGATACTTTTTATGCTTATTCTCAGAATCTTTATGCTTATCGTTAGGACCTTCAAATCCTAAAGTTTCTTGCGGTTTATCTAACAATAATCGCGCTCTTCCCTTTTTGGCTGGTAGTTTCTCTGCTTCTACAGTAATATCACAAGGAATTACCTGAATGAAATTACCATCCTGATCTATAACAATGTCCCAACTGCATTTTTCTTCTTTCAATGCATCATGCCCTTTTCGGACTCTTTTGCCAAGTTCAACTAATTCAGCAAACATATTTATTCCTCTTCTTTTTTATTGAATTCAAACAATATGCTATTTATAAATTCATTCTGTTTTGCACGCAAGTGGGACGTAGAAAGCATCTGCTCATTAAGTTCGTCAGGACATATCAATGTACTATTACGTACAACAGCATCATACATGTAGATAGGTTTTGCTTTATGGTCTTTATCATACCAGATATCGAACAACATGCTACCTATTGGATATGTCAGATTCAGCTCATTTGCGCGATTTTCATCTTCCTGAGTCACAGGAAAAAAATCACATGAAAATTCACGAGTTCCAAGATAAGGCTGATGCCAACATTGCCCCTTATTCAAACGTCGTACAAACATATCACGGTATTTTACGATTGGTTCACATGGCTTCCTACCTTCTTTTTTGTCCTTGTCTTTAACCTTTTGAATATTCTCCTCAGTCATAAAGATTGATGCTTCAATGATGTATTCAACATCACGAAGTACAATGCTGTTTCTCTGTGTGCGGTTTTTGGATGCAGTTATGTCTATTACAGCTCCGCTCTGTATGGTGCTTAGTTCATTTCTCTTAAAAGAGGAGAAGGCAATGGGCTTTAATATTTTGATACTCTTTACCACCCATTGAAACTCGGGTTTCCATAGGATACACTCCAACACACCTCGTGCCGCCGAAGGTGTCATGCATGGATAAGTCATTCGCTCTACTTTCAGAGCAGGTTGGGTAAAACAAGCATGATCGCCCTTTACCCTTACTTTTACAAAATTTCTATCAATCATATATAATAAATTTCATCTTCGTTATTTAATCCTATTTCTTCAAAATATGGCCCAAACCAAATTTTAACACCATTGGAAATCTCACACCATTTGTTTTTATTAGCTTCCATAAACCAGTCATAAACTTGAACACTATACCGGGCTATCTGCTGATAATCTTTTCTGCTAAGAAATTCCTTGTCTTTTATCTCGTTGTATAACTTTAAGCTCTCGTCATCGTACCGATATATAAATAAAGAAGTGGTATTACTATTTATGATATGATACATTTCTGCTACTTCTTGGAAATTCAACTTCTTTCTTTTGGGCGTTATGGTGTCCTTCGCAGCATACAGTTCTATAATCTTTGAATAATAATCCGAATAGAAATCAGCCTCTGTCAGTCGATTTTCATTGTTTCGATAACACAACTGTGCAAATTGTGCAAATGTTTCATATTGACGTGAAGGCTGACTGTCATCCTCTAATTGAAATAAATAGACTTGACCTTCCTTCAATTTGCCCTCTCTATTGCAACGACCTGCCGATTGGATAATTGACTCTAAAGGTGCCAATTCTCTGAATACCACAGGAAAATCCATATCAACACCAGCCTCAATAAGCTGAGTAGAACAGAGGATTAGTTTTTTCCCATCCTTCAAATTTTGTCTAACCTTATTAATAACCTCCATTCTATGTATTTGACACATATTGGTCGAAAGATGAAAAACTGGTATTTCACTCTTTTCTTTCAACTTGTCAAACAGTGTCATAGCCTTTTTCTTTGTATTACATACAATGAGTACTGAGTCGTTTTGTTCCACCACGCAATTTGCAATGTTTTCGAACGGTTGGGCTTTGTAATCATCAATAGAGATGTACTTGACTCGTTTAGTGGAAGTAAAAACAGATGCAGGATTCTCAACAAGTGACGTGATATGATCTATTCCGCAGAAATCCTTCCTCGTTTGGAAATTAGGTTGTGTGGCCGTACAAAACAAAAAACTACATCGGCAAAGATGCAACATATCATTCAGCATCTTCATTGTACATTCGGCAAGATTCACCGGTAATGTTTGAATCTCATCGAAGATTACAATCGAATCTTGCAGATTATGTAACTTACGGCATTTTGAACGTTGATTTGAGAATAGAGACTCAAAAAATTGGACTGCGGTAGTAATCACTATAGGATAATCCCAGTTTTCTGTCGCCAAAGCTTTGGAATTTTTGCAATAGTTCTCTTCTTCGTTAGGTCCTTCATAGATCACATTTGAATGATGCTCAAGTATTACATCATAATCTTTGAATATAGCCTTAAGTTCATTTGCAGTCTGATCAATAATGCTGATGAATGGCAGAACAATCACTATTCGTTTGATGTTAGGATGTGCTTTGGCATGATAGAGAGCCCAGTTTAGGCTGGTCAAAGTTTTTCCCATACCCGTTGGCAATGTCATGGAGAAACACCCTTGATCTGTATTTGCAAGACTTTGGGCATAAAGCCTTACATTTGTTCTCAACCCGTTCAAAGAAGTAACCTGTCTGAAAGAATCGAACCGCTTGTTCAAGGCTGCCAAGAGCGTATCCACATCAAGAATTTTGCATGAACGTGCATCAGACTGTCCTTTTCGGAAATGCCGCTCCGTATCAAGACTATCCGCATCAACAAGTGCACTATAAAGCAATCGCACAAATAGTTCCTTTTGAAAAACATCTCCTATTTTGTTAAATGAACTATTCTCACACGTTGATATAATGAAATCATCTTCTTCCATAGCCTGATGGATTTGATTATATCTGTTTTCATCTTTCGCACATTGTTCTAATGTTTTGAACAACATATCCCTATTGGGAAGTCCTGCATGATGCCCTATAATTGGAAATGCAACATTCTTACTCATTGCCATATAAGCCCCCCATTTTGCATGTGGTTCCTTTTCTCCTCTTGACCTTATATAGTTTTGAAATTCCTTGCTGTATTTACCAATATCATGTAGCAATCCGCAATACGAATATATCTCGGCAAAATCATCTGCCAAAGCAAAAGATTTCATCAATTCTGCGACACCTTCACTATGTTGCTTCATTGACTGCTCTTCACCATTGCTATTTTCAGAATGTGCTATATATTTATATTTATTTTGTTTCATTATATATCCACTTTTTTTTCTCTTTTTTCACCACTTTCTATCTCCCCTTCCGGCTTCTGACCTTCAAAAAACCTTTTTGCCGACAAGGGAAACACCTTCCTCTACATTATGTAGTTTCCATTGATCTGTAAGATCTTTACGGATTTCAATGCTCTTCAAGCGTTGGTTTATCCAGTTGTCAGAATAACCAAGTCGCTTGTAGTCCATCATAGCTTGCTCAATACTCAACTCAGGGTCTTGCATCTGATCAAGACGTTCGGATGCTACATGTGCCATCCATTGCTTGAACGGTTCTGCCTTGGGAGATGGGATAGACTGAATGATACGTAGTAGTTGTTCTGTATCAGCCACATCTGTAAGTCGCATCTTACCGTCTGTGGCTTTCATTTTCAAACCGTGACAATTTGTCACGGTTTCATTTCCCTCTTCTTTAAGTCTTTGCTTTAACTTACGCCAATAAGCAGTTGCATCAACACTGTCTGTTAAAACTGACACCACATCAACTATCGAAAAATACCATTTTTCCTTTTCATCATCCCACACGGTGCGGACTTTACGTTCTTCAAACAATTTCAATGTTTCTTTCTTTGTCATATCCGTTTCTTTATATCATTAATACTTCCTCCAGCCAATGGTTATCAAGGCTGAGACCTGTGGTTTTATTATACTGAGACCTGTCTGCCAATACATATATTCCTTCCAATATTTCTTCGACAAGCCCATAGCCTTTCAGTTGCTTAAAATCATAGGAACGGATGCCTACAGTAAATTTCGCCAATTGCTTCACCAACGAGTAGGTACACCCCGATTCTTTCAACTGCTCTATAAGTTCCATGCTGTTTTCCCAATTTACGATAACATTTATACTTGTATCATCAATCAGGCGAAATTCTTTTGATGCAGTTTCAAAACATAGCTCAGTAGGTTTGTAGAGCCAGTGCTTTATATCCTTTTCATCAAATGTTTGTTTTCTGCTATACAATTGACAAAAATAGGCTTTCATGGTAGAAGGAGCAAACCAATCACTATCTTCCGGCAAATTCAACCGAGCATTGTTGGAGTCAGCCATTGAACCGAAGAGCTTTCGCTTCTCTGCCGCCAGACTGAACACAAATGTATGTCCCATGGCACTTCGTCCTTCCCGATTGCACCGTCCCGCTGCTTGCAATACAGAATCGAGTCCTGCTTCTTGACGGAACACAACCGGAAAGTCTATATCCACACCGGCCTCCACAAGCTGGGTTGCAATGACCCTGACAATCGGCTGCGACTCATCCTTCAATAAAGTTTTTATTTTACCAATAGTTTCGTGTAAGTGGGCAGGGCACATCATTCTAGACAAATGCAATTTCACTCCGTCATTGGGCAAACGGTCATACAGCTCTTTGGCATCTTTACGAGTGTTCACTATGCACAACACCTTATTATATTCAGACACCTTTGCAGCTATCTCATCGTATGTTTTTCCTGTATCATCGATTGACAACTTCACACGGCGAAGCTGGTCATGCAAAGCAAATTCTTCCGGAATAATTTCCTTGATATGTTCTATTCCCTTAAAATCAGCTTTAGGATTTGTTCCTTCTATCAGACCACTCAGTACCGGCTGGCTTGCCGTGGTAAACAATACCGAAACCCCGAACATTTCCTGATACGCTTTCAGCGCATCGACTATCGGCCGCAAGAAGCCGGTTGGCAACATCTGAACCTCATCCAAAACAAGAATTGAATTTGCCATGTTGTGCAGTTTGCGGCAATCAGATGTTTTATTGCTAAACATAGATTCAAAAAGCTGTACATTGGTAGTGACAATAATGGGATAGTCCCAATTCTCTGTAGCCAATTTTGCTTTTTCCCTATTTTCCTCGTCCTTAATATCATCGGGGTCGAAATTACTATGATGCTCCAATACATTTTCTTCACCAAAGATTTCCTTCAAAAGCCCTGCCGTTTGCACAATGATACTGGTATATGGGATGGCGATGATGATACGATTCATTGAATGGCTTACAGCATGCTTCATGGCCCATAACAAAGAAGAAAGTGTTTTACCGCCTCCCGTCGGAACTGTAAGACTATAAAATCCTTTTTCGCTTGAAGAAGTTCTACTGCATTGTTCTTTCACTTGCTGGCGGATGCGGTTCACTTTCGTATCAGCTGCATTCGATTGCAGTTTTTGCATATATGCCTCCAGCTGTGGAAGCAAATCGGCAAGCGTAGCCGAATTTCCCCGCTTCCGCCATGACTCTACATCCATAAACCGTTCTGTATCGAGCCGGTCGGCATCTACAAGACAGGAAAAAAGCATACGGGAAAGGTGATGAAAGTGTTTCCATTCAACCTTTGATTTAGAAAAAGGTGAATCAATAAATTCTTGGAATAATAAAGGTTTGTTTATGCTAATGTCACCCTCGTTTATTTCTTTGGACAATAGCCTCTCTTTCAATATGTTTTCCACATCCCCGAAATCATGTAACCCCGTGTGATGAGAAATAATTTGGTTTACAAGAAGATGGGAAACATCCTTTCCCATAAGTTCTTTTGCCAATATTCCACCCACAAAAGCATGGGTATGATCATCATAGCGCTTCTTGTCACTCGTAGGCAAACCATTCATCTTGCGTATGTATTGCTGGAATGCCGCCCGTTCCTTTCCTTTGTCATGAAGTAGGCCGAGCGCACGCCCCCAAGAAGGAAGTCCGAACTGCCCGGCGAAGGATGCCGCCATATCAGCAACCCCCTTTTGATGTTCATCATTGGTTTGTATCATCCATTGACCATTATCCCTATTTTGATACAAATGGGATATCAACTGATTTTCCTCTATCATCTGATTAAATTTATAAGGCTAGCATTCCACAAATATAGTGAATAATATCAGACTCTCGCAAAAGAAAATCATATTTCAGGTCAGCTCCATCAGTTTTCATCCTTAAAACAAGAAATACAACCAACAACGACAAGAACAGGCATTCCGCTTTGTCGCCTCTACGCGGAAAAAAGAGAACAAACCATTTCGGGGGGATACAAAAATTTCCGTCACTACATCTCTTTTAGAATCAGTAAGATGTAGTGACGGAAGAAAAAACAATCTGATTATCCACATAGGTAATCCAGCATTTATATTTCAATACAAATAACGTATAAAGCAAACGTTATCGGGCATTCCCATGTGATGCAATCATCCATCAATGAAGCTTTTATGGTATGATTGCAGATAATTAGTAAACATCAAGCTTTCACCACCGCCAGCAGCTCATCCGGTGTAACCAGTGACTGCTCGCCTGTAGTCATATTCTTCAAAGTCAGTTTCCCTTCGTTCATTTCATTTTCACCAACAATAGCGACAAAAGGAATCTGCTTGTCATTGGCATATCCCATCTGCTTCTTCATTTTAGAAGCATCCGGATAAATTTCAGCGCGCACCCCTGCTTCACGGACTTTTGCCAGGATAGGCAGACAATAAGCAGCCTCTTTATCGCCGAAGTTTACAAACAACAGCTCGGTTCCGTTCACCGCTTCTTTCGGATACAAATCCAACTGATTCAACACATCAAAAATACGGTCGGCTCCGAAAGAGATACCTACACCAGACATACCATCCATACCAAAGACACCGGTCAGATTATCATAACGGCCACCACCACTGATGCTGCCAATCTGCACATCCAAGGCCTTCACTTCAAAAATTGCTCCTGTATAATAATTCAAGCCGCGAGCCAAAGTCAAATCCAATTCCACTTCACTCTTCACACCCAGTGCAGACACGGTTTTTAATATGAATTCACTTTCTTCCACTCCCTTCAATCCCGCTTCACTGGTAGCAAGGACAGTCTTCAAAGTTTCCAATTTCTCTTCATTACTTCCACTCAATAAAATAATCGGCTGCAATTTATCAATAGCCTCTTGAGGAATCCCTTTAGAAGCCAATTCCGCATTTACATTTTCCAATCCGATTTTATCCAGTTTGTCAATGGCTACGGTAATATCTACAATTTTATCAGCCTCCCCGATAATCTCGGCAATACCGGTCAATATCTTACGGTTATTGATTTTAATTGAAACACGTACTCCGAATTTACCAAATACACGGTCTATCATCTGTACCAGCTCCACTTCATTCAATAAAGAATTGCTGCCTACCACATCGGCGTCACATTGGTAAAACTCACGGTAACGCCCTTTTTGGGGACGATCCGCACGCCAAACCGGTTGGATTTGATAACGTTTGAAAGGAAAACTTATTTCATCACGATGCATCACCACATAGCGGGCAAAAGGTACGGTGAGATCGTAGCGCAATCCTTTTTCACAGAACTTGCTCGCCAGCTTTACCGCATTGCGGCTCAGCAATTCCTCATCGGTAATGC
>UMKM01071943.1_pt1 | contig 14100 bp, 10 predicted proteins | sample 1966331 | NCBI WGS metagenome assembly UMKM01 (sample SAMEA4836176, study PRJEB28245) | human gut metagenome | biome: gut microbiome; material: fecal sample | place: Denmark | collected 2008 | reverse complement strand
GCGAAAAATCATATTTTTATCAAAAGTGCTTTGGTGTTCAATTCCGATAATCACATAATCTCCATGGATACCTGCTTTTCTTACGACATCCCGATATCTTTTGATTTCTGTTGGATCATCTACATTTCCTATCAAGACCGACAGATCATTTTATCTTTCTCTTTTCCTTCTTTCAATGGACGGATAGTCCAAAAAATATAAAAAGCTATTGATGGATTAATCCATTTCAATAGCTCCAGTATATAATTGATAGTATTTACCTTTTTCTTTAATAAGTGATTGATGATTTCCTCTTTCAATAATATGTCCTTGTTCTAAGACCATAATACAATCACTATTTTTAATTGTTGATAAACGATGGGCAATAACAAGTGTTGTTCTACCATGCATTAATTTATCCATTCCATCTTGTACAAGCTTTTCTGTTCGAGAATCAATAGAAGAAGTTGCTTCATCCAAAATAAGTGCAGGAGGATTAGCAACAGCAGCACGCGCAATCGCTAATAACTGTCTTTGTCCTTGCGATAAGTTCGCCCCATCTCCTGTAAGCATTGTTTGATAACCATCTGGCAAATGTTTAACAAAGAGATCGGCATTGGCAAGTTTTGCTGCTTCAATACATTCTTCATCCGTAGCATCAAGACGTCCATAGCGAATATTATCCATAACTGTTCCAGTAAATAAATGTGTATCTTGTAAAACCACACCTAATGATCTTCTTAAATCATCTTTTTTAATCAATTTAATATCAATTCCATCATAAGTAATCGAACCTTTTTGAATATCATAGAAACGATTAATTAAGTTTGTAATTGTTGTTTTACCTGCACCAGTAGCCCCAACAAAGGCAATCTTTTCACCAGGATTAGCATAAACATCTACATTGTGTAAAACCATACGGTCATCAAAATAACCAAAGTCAACACCTTCTAAACGAATATCACCCTTCATTTCTACAAGTTCAACATGACCATCGCTTCTTGGATGTTTCCAAGCCCAATGTCCTGTTCTTTTATCTGTTTCAACCATTTTTCCATCAACAGTTTCTACACGACATAAAGTAACCACACCTTGATCATCTTCACTTTCTTGACCTAATAAATCAAAGATACGACCAGCTCCTGCTTGTGCCATGGCAACAGCATTGATTTGTTGAGAAATTTGTCCAATAGGTTGGTTGAAACTTTTATTCAATGTTAAGAAAGCTACAAGGGTTCCAATTGTTAAAGCAAAATGTCCATTTAAAGCAAGGATTGCGCCAACAATTGCACAAATGATATAAGAGATATTTCCAAGTTGTACTGTAACTGGCATTAAAATATTCGCAAATTTATGAGCTTGATAAGCACTTTCTCTTAATTCATCATTTAATTTTCTAAAATCAGCAATTGCTTGATCTTCATGGTTGAAGACTTTAACAACTTTTTGACCAGAAATCATTTCTTCAATATAACCATTCACTTTACCTAAATCCCCTTGTTGTTGAACGAAGAATTTGCCTGATAACGATCCAAGTTTTCTTGATACAACAAGCATGATCATAAGCATACATACACTTAACACAGTTAAAGGAATATTTAAAATGATCATTGATACAAATGTTGTCACAATAGTCATACAACTTGAAATAAGTTGTGGAATAGATTGTGAAATCAATTGTCTTAATGTATCAATATCATTTGTATAGACTGACATTGTATCTCCATGAGGAGTTCTGTCAAAATAACGAATTGGTAAAGATTCCATATGTTCAAACATTTCAATTCTTAAATCTCTTAAGAACCCTTGTGTTACATAAACCATAATACGGTTAAAGGTAAAGGCACAAACAACACCACAAGCATAAAGTGCGCCCACACGAATCAAAGCATGGAATAGTCCACTAAAGTCAGGTGAAGAACTCTTTAAAAGGGGAACAATATAATCATCAATTAATGTTTGCATAAACATTGTTCCTTGAACATTAAATAAAGCATTTCCTACAATACATAGAAAAACAACAATTAAATGGATTTTATATTTACTCCATAACATTTTAAGTAAACGTTTCATTGTTCCTTCTTTCATTATTCTTCCTCCTTCCCTTTCATTTGTGTTTCATAAATTGTACGATAAATTTCATTTGTTTCTAATAATTTATCATGTGTGTCAAAATCATCCACGACACCATCATTTAAAACAATAATACGGCTTGCATTTTGAACAGATGATATACGTTGTGAAATAATAATTTTTGTTGTATCGGGAATACGTTCATTGAATGATTCTTGAATACTTGCATCTGTAGCTGTATCAACAGCACTTGTTGAATCATCTAGAATTAAGATTTTAGGATTTTTTAGCAACGCTCTTGCGATACATAAACGTTGTTTTTGTCCACCTGAAACGTTTGAACCACCTTGTTCAATATACGTATTATAACCATCTTCAAAACGATCAATAAACTCATCAGCGCACGCTAAACGACAAGCTTCTTTACATTCTTCTTCTGTTGCATTTTCATTACCCCAACGTAAATTTTGTAAGATTGTTCCACTGAATAAAACATTCTTTTGTAAGACAACAGAAACTTCATCTCTTAAAACTTCAAGATCATAATTACGAACATCTTGTCCACCAACAACAACGCTACCTTCGTCAACATCATATAAGCGAGAAATAAGGTTGACCAAACTACTTTTAGCACTTCCGGTACCACCAATAATTCCAATTGTTTCACCACTTTTAATATGAAGATCAACATCTTTTAAGACCGCTTCTCCACTACCATGTTTATAAGAAAAAACAACATGATTGAAATCAATTGAACCATCTTTTACTTCAGTTAAAGCTTCTTGAGGAGAGACTAAATCAGATTGCTCATTAATAACTTCTGCAATACGTCTTCCTGAAGCAAGTGACATCGTAATCATAACAAATGCCATAGAAAGCATCATAAGAGACATCATAATATTCATAACATAGCTAAATAAACTTGTAAGTTCACCTGTAGTAAGAGTCCCACCTACAATTGCTTTAGCACCTAACCATGAAAGCATTAAAATTGAACCATAAACAGCTATTAACATAGCTGGGTTATTATAAGATAAAACGGATTCTGCTTTGACAAAAAGTTTATAAATGTTTTGTGCTGCTTTTTTAAATTTTTCATTTTCATATTTTTCTCTAACAAATGATTTAACAACTCGAATACCAACAACGTTTTCTTGAACACTTTCATTTAAAGTATCATATTTAGGAAAAACATCATTAAAATATTTTGTGGCATGATACATAATTATTGTAAGGACCGCTACTAAGAAAACAATGGCAACAACAAAAATCATACTTAATCTAAAGTTGATCATCATTGCCATGGTAAGGGCACAAATAAGTGACATTGGCGCACGAATGCACATACGAATAATCATTTGATAAGCCATTTGCACATTTGTCACATCTGTCGTTAAACGTGTTACAAGTCCTGCAGTACTATATTTATCAATGTTTGAAAAAGAGAATGTTTGAATGTTTGTATACATGGCATCTCTTAAATTGGCTGCAAAACCCGTTGAAGCTTTAGCTGCATGGTTACCAGCTAAAAAACCAAGTGATAATGTTCCAATTGCAATAACAAACATGAATGTTCCATATTTTGTAACATTAGACATATTACCTGCCTCAATCCCTTTATCAATAAGACTTGCCATTAATAAAGGAATAATGATTTCTAAGATAACTTCTAATGCCGCAAATAACATTGTAAGTAATGAATCTTTTTTATATTCTTTGATTTGTTTCATTAAAGTTTTTACCATAATTGACTTCCTTTCCTATTCATTTACCGAACTTCATGAATATTTATAAATCTTCTTTGATATTATTAATTAATTTATCGGATATTTTAATAAACATATTTATTTCTTCTTCAGATAAATCTTTAATAAGTTTTTGATGCATTTCTTTCATCTTATCTTCAATTTGTCGATTATGATTTCTTGAAGATTCTGTTAAAACGATTTTCTTTAATCTTGCATCATATTCTACTTCTTCTCGTTCAATCATTCCCTTTTTACACATCAGTTTCAACATTTCTGATGTCGTAGAACGATTGATTGAAAATTCTTTTTCTATATCTTTAGGAAATGTATCAAGCCCACTATCTTCTCTATCTTGAACAAACCCAATAATCCAACAATGCATTAAAGTTACACGATCAGGCCTCTGACCTGTTTTCTTATCCATTGTTTTTCTCATTAGGTTATTTATGGTCTTAATACGATGTCCAATGGGATCTCTATACATATCATTCCTCCTATATTGTTCGGTTACGAATTGTATGGTAACATACAATTTGAAATTTGTAAACTTTTTTCATAGAAGTTCTTTATAAGTCGTTGTATAATAGAAAAGAAAGTGAGGAAGACAAATGGAAATTAAAGAAAGGTTTTTAAATTATGTGAGTTTTGACACACAATCAGATAGTTATTCACATACTGTTCCTTCAACTTCAAAACAATTAAAATTAGGAAATTATTTAGTTGAAGAATTAAAATCATTAGGAATTGAAAACGCAAAAATAGATGAATTTGGTGTAGTTTATGGAACAATTCCTAGTAATAATAATCATCAAGGAGATGTTATAGGTTTTATTGCCCACATGGATACTTCTCCTGATGCAAGTGGTAAAGATATTCATCCACAAATTATCAAAGATTATCAAGGTCAAAAAATTACTTTAAATGAAGATAAAGAACTTTATCTAGACCCTGAACAATATCCTCAACTCTTACAACTTATTCATCATGATTTAATTACTACAGATGGAACAACTTTATTAGGAGCTGATGATAAAGCTGGTATTGCAATCATTATGCAAATGGTGGAATATATTTATAATCATCCAGAATTTAAACATAATGATATTCAAATTGCTTTTACACCTGATGAAGAAATTGGACATGGTAGTGATCACTTTAATGTTGATTACTTCAATGCACAATATGCTTATACCATTGATGGTGGAGATATTCACATTGTCGAATATGAAAACTTTAACGCATTTAGTGCCGAAGTGAAAGTCCATGGAAGAAGTATTCATCCAGGAAGTGCTAAAAATAAAATGATCAATTCAACGCGTGTTGCATATGAATTTGATTCACTTTTACCTGTGCATATGCGTCCCGAATCAACAGAAGGTTATGAAGGATTTAATCACCTTCACTCGATTCAAGGAACTTGTGAAGAAACAGTTGCTGAATATATTATTCGTAACCATGACTTACAACAAGCAAATAAACAATGCCAAGACTTTAAAGACATTGCAGAGTTCTTAAACAAAAAATATGGTTATCAAATTGTTGAAGTATCGATTACAGAAAGTTATTTAAACATGAAAGAAGCTCTAAAAGATCATATGTTCATTGTTGAACAAGCTTTAGCTGCCATTAAAGAAAATGGTTTAGATGCTTATTGTTCACCAATTCGTGGGGGTACAGATGGTGCACGTTTAACATTCAAAGGACTTCCTTGTCCTAATCTTGGTACAGGTGGTTTTAACTATCATGGACCCTATGAATATTGTTCACTTACTATGATGGAAAAACAAGTTCAAATCTTACTTCATATTTTAAAAAACACTGCTTCTAAATAAGCATTAACAAAAAATCGTGTGGATTTCTTAGACAATAAATAAAGCAAAAGTATTAACTTAATTTCTTAACTTAGTAGCATTACAAAAAAAGCCGTGATTTTTCACGACTTTTTGATATTAAAATTAAATATTTGTATTTCTTATAATTTACTTTTGATTTTCTTTATTTAATTCCAAAGTATCTATTTTTTTAATAAATGGTAAATAAATAACAAAAGATACAACAATCATCACAAATTGCCATAATGCAACACGCCATCCACCAATCAAAAGTCCTGATATAATTGGTGGTGTTGTCCAAGGAACCATAACCCCGCTAAATAATGGTAAAATTCCCATATACATTAATAAGTAACTACTTATACCTATAATTAAAGGAACAAGAACAAATGGAATTAATAAATATATATTAAGTACAATTGGTGTCCCAAAAATAATTGGTTCATTAATGTTAAAGATATTAGGTACAATGGATAATTTACCTAAGCTACGTAATGACTTTGATTTGGCAAAAAATGTAATATAAATCACTAACCCAATCACAATTCCAGCACCAGACATACATAAGAAATTGTCCCAAAATTGTTGTGTAAAAATATGTCCACCATTTTGAATTGTAAGAGGCAATCCTGAATCTATAATTTTTTGATTAGCTGCCATATTTGCTTGTAAAATTGGTGAAAGAATTCCTCCACATATAGAACCACCATGGACGCCTGTCCACCATAATAAAGACATAACAACCGTCATAATAATAACCCCAAAGAACGAATCTGTAATTCCTTGTAAAGGAATTTGAATTACCGAATAAATAAGTTCTGCAAATGTTGTATTAAATATAAAGTGACATATAGCATAAATAATTGCACAAATAGTAATAATAATTCCAGTTGGTAATAGTGACGAAAATGAATCTGCAACACCACTAGGCACACCATCTGGCATTTTAATGCTAATATCTTTTTTTACACATAAAGAATAAATATATCCAACTAAAAAACCAATTAAAATAGCACAAATCATTCCTTGACCAGCAGTCCAATCTTTAGAAATAATTCCTGTAACTGATTCCCCACTGTCTAATACCTTAGAAGATGGAGTTAATAAAATAAAAGCTGCTAAACCAGTTAAAGCGCCATTTATAGCTGTTATTACTTGATCATTCTTCAAATAAGAATAAGTAATTCCTATTACTGTAAAGAAGGCCATTAATGAAAACGTAGAAGAATATACTTGAGAACATACATCTCCTATTCCACTTTCACTAATTACTTTACTTACTGATTCAATTGGTAAGTTGGCAATCAACAGGAACAATGATCCTATCATTAAAAACGGTAAAGAAAACATCATTCCATCCTTTAAAGCCTTTATAACTTTTGTATTTGTAAACTTCGATATATAAATAACTAATGTTTCATTTATAAATTTGTTCATATTATTTATCTCCTATAAAATTTCACCATTTGATGAAATAACTCTTTTATACCATTCAAAAGAAGCTTTTCGATATCTTCTTCCACTACCTTTAGCTTGGTCATCTAAATCAACATAGATAAATCCATATCTTTTTGCCAATTCACCAGTAGAAGCACTTACAATATCGATTGCTGACCAAGGAGTATATCCCATGACTTCTACACCATCTAACTCAATTGCTTTTTTCATTTCTGAAATATGGTTTCTTAAGTAATCAATACGATAATCATCATTAATGATTCCATTTTCTAATTTATCATAAGCTCCAAAACCATTTTCAACAATAAACATTGGTTTTTGATATCTTTCATAAACTTCATTTAAAATAATCCTTAATCCTGTAGGATCAATAGCCCAACCCCAATCACTTTTCTTTAACAATGGATTTTGTACTTCAATAAAGTCATGTATTTTATCATATTCTGCAATCGTTGATTTATAATAACTAAACCCTATATAATCCACAGTACCTCGTTTTAAATCTTTTAAATCTTCATCAGTTATATCTAATTGAATATTACTCCTTTCCCACTTTTTTAAAGTATAGTTTGGATAATATCCCCTTACATGAACATCACTAAAGAAATACCTCTTATCCATTGCTTTAATTCCTGCAAGAATATCTTGTGGATTACAAGAAGAAGGATAAATTGGGCCAAAATGCAACATGCAACCTACTTGCATAGAGGCATTAATTTCTTTGGCTCTTTGAACTGCTCTAGCACTTGCAACAAACTGATAATGAGATATTTGATACATTGTTTGTTCAATATTTTCATTATCTTCATATAAAACACCTGCTCCAGTCCAAGCATTAAAAGGATTATCGGTATCTATAAGATTATTAATTTCATTAAATGTCATCCAATATTTGACCTTTTTGCTATATCTTTTAAAACATGTAATCGCATATCTTTCAAAGAATGTAATTAATTGTCTATTTCTCCAACCACCATATTTTTTTGCTAAATAAAGAGGCATTTCAAAATGAGATAAAGTAACAATAGGCTCTATTCCATATTTTAAACATTCATCAAAAACATGGTCATAATACTCTAGCCCTTCTTCATTAGGCTCTAATTCGTCACCTTGAGGATAGATCCGTGGCCATGAAATACTTAAACGGAAACATTTAAAGCCCATTTCAGCAAATAATTTAATATCTTCTTTATAATGATGATAAAAATCAATTCCATAATGGTTAGGATAATATTTATCATCTAATATTTCATAAGAAATTTCTCGAGGGTGATCAACATCACCAGCTGACATAACATCGGTTACACTTAATCCTTTATGTCCTTCTTGATAGCCACCTTCGTATTGATTAGCAGCAACAGCACCACCCCATAGAAAACTTTTATTCATAATCATTCTCCCATTTTAAATTTATCAACTGCTTTTGTTGTTTCTTCTAAATAAGAATAATTACTTATTAATTTTAACGAAGTAAATATATTAAAAACATACTGTAAAGAAGCAATATAAACAGCATTAGATAGTTCAGTTGTATTTTGAGTGGTCATAATTACAATTGTTTCATCACAATATTTACAAATTTCTCTTTTTTTATGATCACAAATCACAATTGATTTAGCATGATATTTGCGAATATCCTTTGCTATTTTTAACATTTCCTTATTTTGACCTGTATGTGTTAAATAAATGCAAACTGTATCGTTTGGTTTCCTTTGCTTTAAGTATTGAAGATGCATTGGATTTAAACTGTTATATGCTTTAGAAATAACCCCTTCTTCTTCAAAATTCAAACTATAAATTTCTGCTAAAGAAAAATTAATACCAGTTCCATAAATTTCAATATATTTAGCATTTTTAATAAGTTGATAAATTCTTTCTATAACTTGTCTATCTAGTAAACTTTTTGTATACTCTATCGCTCTTTTATGTAAAAGTTCGATTTTATTTAAAGCATCATCAATTGAACTCTCACTTGAAAAAGGTTCAATTTTAAAATCATTTTTCAATTCAAGTAAATGAGAATATTCAGCCGCATATTGATATTTAAATTCTTTATATCCATTAAAGCCCAGTTTCTTACACAACCTAGAAATCGTTGCACTACTGGTATAACTTAATTTTGCCAGTTCATTAATATTCTTTTTTAAAATATCTTCTTGATTATTTATTATATAATCCACTAAATACTTTTCTTGAATTGTTAAATGGTCTAATGTTTTCATTTTGTCAATAATCATCATATTTCCTCTTTTCACCGGTTAAAAGATTCAAATTAATTATCTTCTTATCTAGAAGACATCTTCATCATAATTAACAACAACTTGTAAGTCAATCTTCTGTAAGCATTTACAATCAAATCGAAAAAAACTTTCAATTTCACAATTATTAACAATAAAAATTGAAAGAAATTATCAAAAAAGGTTATTACGAAATTCAATAAATAATTTCATAACAACCTTTTTATTTTGTATTATTTTTATTTATATAAAAAGAGAACAACATTTCGCATGCGTTCTCTTTTTTTGAAGATTTTCTTACAATATTTTAGGTTGCCTTCTTAAGTGCCTCCTAAACTATTTTTTTGTCCATTTTTCAAATTCTTCATCAGTAGCTAAAACATAATGAGTTCCATCTACTAAATGTTCAGTACCTTTTGTATAATCGACTCCACTTTCTTTATAATCGTAAGTAAATGATTTACGTACTTTTTCTACACGTGGATTAGGATGAGGAATAGCACTTAATAATGATTTTGTATATGGATGAATTGGATTATCAAAGATTTCTTCAGTAGTCCCTGTTTCTACTAAATGTCCTAAATGTAATACCCCAATTTTATCACTGATATATTTAACCATTGATAAGTCATGTGCAATAAATAAATATGCAATTCCTGTTTCTTTTTGAATCTTTTTCATTAAGTTAACAACTTGTGCTTGAATAGATACATCTAACGCTGAGATTGCTTCATCAGCAATAATTAAATCTGGATTCATAATTAATGCTCTTGCAATACCAATACGTTGTCTTTGTCCACCTGAGAATTGATGTGGATAACGTGAAGCATGTTCTCTTGATAAACCAACAAGTTCAAGCATTTCATAGATTTTTTCATTTCTTTCTTCAATAGAAGAATAAGATTTATGAATATCTAAACCTTGACCAATGATATTAATAACTTTCTTTCTTGGATTTAAACAAGCCATTGGATCTTGGAAAATCATTTGCATCTTTGTATGTAATTCTTTAGATGTTTCCTTATCTAATTTTCCACCAATTTCTTTTCCGTTGAAAACAATTGATCCAGAAGTTGGTTTATATAAACGAATAATACTTCTACCAGTAGTTGATTTACCTGAACCAGATTCACCTACTAAACCATAAGTTTCACCTGGCATAATATCAAATGAAATACCATCAACTGCTTTTACAGTAAAGTTACGATTAATTTTAAAATGTTGTTTTAAATCTTTAACGACAAGGATAGGTTCTTTATTTTCCATTATTCAACACCCTCCTTTTTCATTTTTTCTAATCTGTTTTTTAATTCAACTGGCATTTCAACTTTTGGAGCTTTTTCATGCATTAACCATGAAGCAACTTTATGAGTTGTACTACCAGGTACTTTAAACATTGGAGGTTCAATTCTTAAGTCAATATTTAAAGCATACTTATTACGTGGAGCAAAAGCATCACCTTTTACTTCATGTGCTAAGTTTGGTGGTGTACCAGGGATTGTGTATAATTCATCATCATCAGTATCTAAATCTGGCATAGATGATAATAATCCCCAAGTATATGGATGACGTGGATCATAGAAAATTTCATCAATGGTTCCAGTCTCTACGATTTTACCAGCGTACATAACATTTACATAATCAGCTACTTTAGCAACAACACCTAAGTCATGTGTGATATAAATAACTGATAAATCTTTTTTCTTTTGAATATCTTGAATTAATTCAAGAATTTTAGCTTGGATAGTAACATCCAATGCAGTTGTAGGTTCATCACAAATTAAAACATAAGGATCACAAGATAAAGCAATTGCGATAACAATTCTTTGTCTCATCCCACCAGATAATTGGTGAGGATAGTTTTTCATACGTTTTTCAGCATTAGTAATACCTACTAATTGTAATAATTCAACTGCTTTTTTATAAGCTTCTTCTTTTGGTGTATTGTAATGATGGATCATTGGTTCCATAATTTGATTTCCAATTGTCATTGTAGGGTTTAATGATGTCATTGGATCTTGGAAAACCATGGCAATTTTACGACCACGAATTTCACTTTGCATTTCTTTTTCACTTAATTGACAAATGTCTTTTGTGATTCTTTCACCTGTATTTTCATCTGTCCAAGTGTAGTTAATAGAACCACCATCAATTGAACCATTTCCAGCCATGATACCCATGATTGCTTTAGTAGTAACTGACTTACCTGATCCAGATTCACCAACGATAGCGATTGTTTCACCTTTATATAAATCTAAGTTAACACCACGAATTGCATTAACAATACCACTATCAGTTCTAAAAGAGATATTTAAATCTCTGACTTCTAATATTTTTTCTCTTTCTGCCATAATTACATCTCCTTCATAGTTGGATCAAGTGCATCACGAAGTCCATCACCAAATAAGTTGAAACTTAACATTAAGATAGAGAAAATAATAACTGGAATTACCATCATGTAAGGGTAAATAGTAATTGAGTTAAATCCATCATTAATTAATGTACCTAATGAAGCCATTGGAATTGGTAAACCTAAACCAACGAATGATAAGTATGCTTCATAGAAGATAGCATTTGGAATAGACATCATAATCATAATAATCATTTGACTATAAATATTTGGTAAAATTTCTTTAAAGATAATAAACATGTTACTAGCTCCTAAAGTACGTGAAGCTAAAACGAATTCTTCTTCTTTTACTCTTAAAACTTGAGCTCTTGTAATTCTTGACATACCAATCCATTCAGTAAATGATAAAGCCATGATAATTGTGAATAATGATGCTTTCATCACCATTAATAACAATGTTAATATTACTAAAGTTGGGATAGAGTTTATGATTTCTTGAATTCTTTGCATTACTGAATCAACTTTACCTCCGAAATAACCAGAGATCAGTCCGTATGTCATACCTACAATCACGTCAATGAAGATTGCAACAACGGCAATGAATAATGAATATCTTGTACCTGTCCAAACACGTACAAATAAATCACGACCATAAGTGTCTGTACCAAAGAAATGTTCAGCACCTGGTGAAATACTTGCAATTCTTGTATTGATTGCATCAAATTTATATGATGAAAACATTGGAGCAAAAATAGCAAATACTGCGATAACTAAAATACAAATTAAACCGATAACGGCACCTTTGTTCTTTTTAAAACGATTTAAAGAATCTTTCCAAGCAGGAAGTGATGGAGCAACAACGTCTTTAGTAATGTCTTGTTTGTCTCCAACGAATTCAAAATCGTCTGGTAAAAATTCAATCTTTTCTAAATCCATTATTAATCATCCTTTCCTAATCTAATTCTTGGATCAATAATTCCATAAGAAATATCAATAATTAACATCATGAAAATGTACATTGCAGCATATAAGAATGAACAAGCTAAAATGATGTTGTAATCATTTGATAAAATACTATTAATTAATAATTTACCTAATCCAGGAACAGAACAAATCTTTTCAACAACCATAGTACCTGTCATTAAGTTTACTAAAATAGGTCCTAAAATTGTGATTACTGGAATTAAAGCATTTCTTAATGCATGTTTGAAAATTAAAGTTTTACGATCTAATCCTTTTGCTTTTGCAAGAGTCATATATTCACTTGTTAAAACTGAAACCATTTCAGTACGTGTAAAACGTGCAACGTTTGCAATAACACCAACAGATAAAGCTAAAATTGGCATAATTGATGATTTAATTGCATTCGATGAACTATATGAAGTTGGTAACAATCTTAATTTTGAAGCAAATAATAATAAAATTAACATTGCAAATACGAATGATGGGATGGAAACCCCAATTACAGAAATAACTGTAGCGATTGTATCCCAAATTGTATTTTTATGTAATGCAGCAAATACTCCTAAGAACATACCAATAACTGTTCCAATAATTACTGCACATAAACCGTAAATCATAGATAATTTTGCAGCACTTCCTACAAGTGAAGATACTTGCATATCTTTATATAAGTTAAATGAAACACCGAAATCCCCTGTTAACATATTTTGAATATAACGTACGAATTGGACTGGTATTGGTTTATCCAATCCGTATTGAGCTTCAATAGCCGCTCTGGCTGAAGCACTTAATTTTTCATTGTTAATTGGAGAACCAGGTAAAAATTTAACCATTAAAAATAATACCATTAAAATAACGAATAATGTAATTAACGAAATAACTAAACGTTTTCCGATATATTTTAAGGTTGAATTACTCATCTTTTTTCCTCCTATATTTATTTAAAAAAGAAACACAATACAGAATACTATATTGTGTTGTCTTCTCTATGTTCTTTTTTCTAATTTGAACTATTTTGAAACATATTCGAATGTATATGGAACACCAACTGCTTTAATAACTAAGTTTTTAACTTTTGTATTTTGTAAAGTAGCAGTTCCTTTTTCGAATACTGGGATGTAACATAAATCATCCATCATAATTTTTTCTGCATCGATCATTAATTGCCAACGAGCATTAACATCAGTTTCATTGTTAACTTTTTCCATGATTGAATCAAATTCAGTATTTGACCAATGACCATAGTTGTTGTTGTTGTTAGTTAAAGCTAATGTTAAATAAGTTGTAGGATCACCATAATCAGGTCCCCAACGAGTTACTGATAAATCGAAATCTCCATTTTTTTGTTTGTTGTAGATACGATCTTGTTTAGTAGTAGCAACCATTTCAATTTTTAATCCTTTTAAGCTAGAGAAAGCATTTTGTAAATAAGTTGCAAATACATCCATTGGTGATTCATC
>UMKM01019980.1_pt1 | contig 14133 bp, 9 predicted proteins | sample 1966331 | NCBI WGS metagenome assembly UMKM01 (sample SAMEA4836176, study PRJEB28245) | human gut metagenome | biome: gut microbiome; material: fecal sample | place: Denmark | collected 2008 | reverse complement strand
CCGGGAAGCCACTGCCTGGCCGGAATACCAATGGACCAGAGGATCCTGGATTCTTCCCCAGGCACCATCACTGCCAGGCCCCAGGACTCCTCCTTATCTCCCAGATCCGCGTAAACGATCCCCTCCCGGTCGATCCCCAGCGCCTCCACCTGATATCCGTCCTTCCGGAACTCCTCCAGCGCCGGGTTTTCGTATTCGGCCATCTTCCCGTCTATGCCGATCCAGTAATCCTTCTGCTGATCCAGATTATAGAAATAAAAGCCCCGGCGGGTGGGAGAATAACCCACGTTGTTAATGCTGATCCGGGAACCGTCATTCTTCAGCATATACGTGGTCACTCCGTTCTCCGCGCAGTAATACACATTTCCATACCGGTCCGAGTACCAGATTCCCTCATTGGAGGAAGCATAATAAGCCATGGAGCTCATATTCCAGAGTCTGAGCTCCCCAAGGACCACCGGCGCTCCGTAGCTGCCCTCATAGAGCATGGTACGCTTTACCCGGGTCATATCTGTCCCTCTTCCCATGGATTCAAAATGGAGCAGCAGGATCCCCCGGCTGTCCGCAAACAGCTCGATCGGTTCTCCCCCGTCGGACACTTCTTCCTCATAAATCATCTCAGCGCGGCCCTCTGACGGCGTACAGATCCAGACCTCCGACCGGAGAAGAATTCCCTCTCCATAAATATCGAACAGCACTGCAACTTTTCCGCTGTCCTCCCGCTGGAGGTATCTGAGGTCATACTTCTCTCCGGATTTCCGGCTTTCCGGGAACCGTAATCCATATTCCTTTCCGGTGCGGTAATCCTCCTGGATGATCAGATATGAACGCAGAAAAGGATCGTACACCGCTCCAAATATGGAATTTCCATCCGCATGATATGAGATCACCTGACTCAGGGCTTTCCGGGAGCCATTTTTCCCCAGAGCCCAGAACATTGATAAAAACACAAAAAACAGGATCCCTGCCAAAATCGCCAGCTTCTTTTTCTTCATCATACGCTCCCGCTCCTGGAACCATAGGTTTCCATATATATTGCCTGGCTTTTGAGGGTCCGTCCGCACTGCTCTCCGCAGAGATGGATATACCGGACAGCTGCACCGTCTCCGGGATTTTCCGCCAGGACCCGGATAAACGCCATCCTCGCCCTTAAGAGATCCTTGCTTTCAAAGGCCTGTACCCCTTCCTCAAAAGTCCCCTCCGTCAGCAGCTTTTTCCTTTTCTGCAGCTCTGGCTCTCCATCCAGGACCTCATAGACTGATTCCGCCGCTTCTGTCTGCTCCAGAAAGAAGGTTCCGATCCGCCTTACATGGTAACGGCTGAAAAATCCCGGGATCCGGCCGGCAGCTGATCCGGAAACCAGAAGAGAGGCTCCATATTCTCCCGCCTTTTCCTTTAAAAATCCGTTGAAGTCACCATTCATGCCGAAAGCTGACACGGCGCTCCGGCTCTGATTACCGGAAACGCCAAGGCGGATCGGATCAAAGCTTAAGGAAATACTCACATTTTGATCCATGCCTGCATCCTGAAGGATATTGACGGCCGCCTCCAGGGCGTTTTCCGCATTCCCCAGAAACAGGCACTGGAGCCCCACATCCTCAAAGGAAAGGACCTCTCCATTTTTTTCATGGATCCGCCGGATCCAGAGCTCTGGCTGGCTCTGGCCCTCTCTGGTTCCTACGGTCATGACCATGTATGGTCTTTCCTGTACGCCGTCTTCTCCTCCGGAAGTCTCAAGAAATTTTAAAGGCACAAAGGCATTGTATTTTTCCCGGTAGGCTTCAAGGCCGGAAACCTGGGATGCGATCTGGCGGGACATCCGGTTGAACCGGACAGCAGTCACAGCCGCCTCGCTGCGGCCCCGTACCCTTGCCACCTCCCCAAGCCTTCCTTTTTCCACAAGAAGGGCCGCCTGCTTTAAGATCCCCAGGGAATGCATGGCCCTCCACAGGATCAGGAGAATTGCCGCCAGCAGAGCAGCCATCAAGGCTGATAACACCCGTTCCACCGGCCAGGCCTGCTTTGCGTACAGGCGATTCCCGTCGTCTGACATCATGTACGCCTCCAGGACCACAGGATATTCTCCTTCCGTTGTTTTCAATGGCAAAAAGGCTCCGTACGTCCATCCTCCCAGGGCAGTATACTCTGTGGTCACGGCCTTCTGCTCCTCCAGAGCCTTCTCAATGGCGGAAATCGCCTCGGGACTTGCAGTCACAAAATTAGAATCCACTGGCATGTTCAGTACGTAGTCCGAGATCCCCATGGGATAAAGGTCCCCATCCTTCCGGAAATACATCCGGAAGTTCACCTGATTTCCTGTACTTTTCACGGGCTGTCCCTCTGCATCCAGCAGCCGGATCTGTTTGTAGCCGGATCTGTTTTTTTTATAAGGAAGCTCGTTCTCAGCTGTAACGGAATCATATCCGCACATGGTCTGGATCGCATGCATATCATAAGTATCCCGCATCTCATAGGCCAGCTGGAGGCATGTCTCCATGGCAGTTTCCGCTGCGTTCCTGCGTACGGAGGAAAAGATCCTGCCTCTCAAAAGCCCCAGTCCCACGGCCATAAGGGCCACGGAAAGGATGGCAGCCTCCAGCACCAGGGGGATCACGATCTCCTTCTGCTTTAAAAGCGCTCTCAGGCGCATCCAGGCAAAAAAGCCCGCTCCCGCCAGGACCATGGAAAGCCCCCATGCCAGAAGCCTGGCTTTGACTCCCGTCTTCAGTTCCCTGGCCACATACTCATACGCGCCGCAGGCCGCCGCCGTCTGACGTCCATCCTCCAGCACCAGGATCCCGGCTCTGGTCTTCTTTCCATCGGATACGCTCATCCGCAGATCCGTCTCGTCAAAGGTTACAGCTGCCGCGTACGGACCTGGATCCACACTGGCGTTTCCCTGCCCCTGGACCCTGTACCTATCTCCCGTATCCTGGTCCCGGAAGTAGATCGCATCCGCAAAAAACTGGAAATCCGTCTCCTTCCCCTCTCCCAGGGTGGAGCCGGTGTCATACACCAGGAGTACATCCCCATTTTCTCCTGCCTTCCATATTTCCCCATGATATCCCAGAAAATAATCGGCCCCGTCCGTGGTAAACTCAGACAGATAGCTGTCCTCCGGCATCTGTACGTTTCTGTACAGCTGGAATTTACCATCCTCCAAAAGATAATGGACCACTGAACTTTCCCCTGAAAAAAAAGTAAGGGCCGCCGTCCCCATGCTCCTGGAAAGGGCCGCAAACCGGATCCCCTCCGCTTCCTCCATTTCTGTGATACTCTGGACCGTTTCCAGCCGGAGCCGGTCAAAATCACAGCTTTGGAGCAAAAGGCGGGAGCCGTCCTTCCCGGAAACAGAGGAAGCCACATATGTAAGGCCATTCTCCAGAGGCGTGAGGCCGGAAAGGGTCACAGAGCTCCCATTTTCATAAACCGGCACCCGGATCCTCCGGCTTTCTCCCGTCTCCATGTTGACCCGGAACACATACTGGACCTGGTCTTTCAGATCAAGTCCATACAGATACGCTCCGCTGCTGATGGCCTCATAAACTCCGGAAGGCCGGTAGGCCGGGAAAAAAAACACAGCCGCCGCAGACAGGAGGCTGAAAAGGAGCATGGCAGCCAGCCAGCTCCGGAATCTTTTTTTTTCTTCCATCTCCCTTTCCCTCCTCTTTTCCTTATTTCACCTGGATATTCGCAGTTCCTGGACTGCTGATCTGGATCACTCCTCCATAGGCGCACATCAGCTTGCAGCTGTTGTTTAATGCCGGCTTTCCTCCCACCAGAACCGTAGGCGAGCCCGGAGCCCATGGACCGGGGATCATGGGCATGCACGGCATGGGAGTCAGAACCCCAAAAGCCGCCGCAGTGGCCGACGCCACCGTGGGATTGGCCAGGGACTGGCACATGCCAAAGGGCATGATGTTGACCATAGGAATATGATCCATGATGCAGCCCACTGGCATGGAGGACATGACCCTGGCTGTGGGAAGCACATTAAACGTCGAAGGCACCATGCCGAACGAACATGTTAAAACCGCTCCACCAAGAACTCCAAATCCCATACGTATCTCCTCTCCTTTATAAAAGATCCTGCCGGACGCTGCCGCCCTCTCTGACATTGACCCGGAGTTCCCCGGTCCTTCCTGTCTCCGGCTCCTTCCACCAGAGGCGGCCGGAAGAGACTGGCTCCGGTACTGTCTTAAAAAGCAGAAGGTAGGCACCATCTTCTCCTGCCCTGGCTTCCTGGACGTTCCGGACGACTGTGTCCATTTTCTGATAGGTTCCGGATAGCTGCTCTCCCTGGAACCGGTAGGTCCCGGTATCCGTCCTTGAATCGTCCAGACACTTTTCGAGCCTTATTTTTCCCCTCTTCCTCTTAAGCTCCAGCTCCAGCGTACATCCTTCCAGGCTGCGGATCCCTGGATGGTAAATAGAAATCTCTTTATCTTTTACCTTGAGATCCCTTAAAAGCTTCATGGAATCCGGGCCTCCGGTAAACGCAAAGGAAATCTCTGTTCCCGGAGCCGCGCTTCCGTAGATCCTGGAGCTTCCGCCGCCTGCCGGATACTGATTTCCCGGCCGCAGCCACACCACCTGCACCTCTGGATCGCTGTCCAGGGGCAGGACCACCGTTTCCCTAAGAAATAACGGACTCTCCAGGACCACCTGGACTGGTCCCCGATCTGTGAAATTGTGGTTTTCTACAAATACCAGGATCCCCTCCGATTTGCGGATCACTGAAAGGCCCTGATCCGTCCGGATCTGCAAGCTGGCTGTAGATGCAGGCCTTCTTATATAGCTGTCATAGATCTTAATGATTCCCCGGACTTTCCAGGTCATGCGGCTCTCTGCCATGGCTTCCTCCCTGTTCCTTTACCTGCATCTCCACGCTCATCACCCGCCTGATCTCTCTGCTCTTTGAGGAGTCCAGACTCACTGGCGCCACACGGAAAAATAGAGAGGTCCGGTAAGGGACCGACGGCTGGTTCCAGATCTTTATTTTCTCCTCTGTGGTCAGATCCAGAAATTCTACCCGGATATCAGGTTTCCCTTCACTGTCAAAGTTCTCCGACTCCCACAGGTTCTGGTCCTTTAAAAGCTGGATGATCCGGCCCAGGATCCGATGCTCCTGGATCGCCCGGTAACGGATATCGCTGGCCGACCACACGGTGATCATATAATAAAGACTCAGATATGTAGGCGGAAACATCTGTTTTTCCATGCTGTGGTTCACCATGCCGCTGATCCTTAGATTTTCATTTTCACAGATATCGTACAGGCAGATCCCCACATTCAGATCCCCCTTTTCGTCTGGTGAGCACAGGCCCACAGCGTTTTTATCCGGCAGAAGCTCCGGCACCAGCCCATCGGCCAGTACCTGTCTGAGATGCTCGTCGATTTCTGCAATGATCGTATAACGTCCCATGGGGATCCCTCCTTTTATTTATTTTCCAATGGACTGGAACCAGAAGACCAGTCAGCATCAGGCACCTGGCCCCGGCTCGCTTACGGCCTCCTTGGAAGCCCCCGGCCATTTCCCTGCCTCTGGGTCCTCCATGGTGCTCATTCCCGGCTCGGAAATACTCTCGTCTGCGGCAGCGCCCTCCCGGGGCTCTGCTTCCCCAGTCCCGGCGCTTTGCCCCGGCTCAGAGCCTGCCGTCTCCGCGCCCTCCTGGGCTCTTTCCCCCTCCGGGGCCTGGGATTCCGCTGCACCTTCCTCCGGTGCCTCCGTCGCCTCCAGTTCTTCCCTGCTGGTGACCAGCACTCCGTTCCGGAACTCTCCTTCCTCCAGAAGCTTTCCCGTGGCTGCATCATAGGACGCTCCACGTCCATGATAGGCTCCCAGAAGGAACTGCCCCTCATAGATCTTCCCCCCAGTGGTCCGGTCATAGAGAACTCCCGTCCCATCGTAAAGGCCGCTCCGAAACGTTCCTTCATAAAGCTTTATGCCGGTGGAAGGATCAAACTCGGTCCCACTGCCCTCCAGGGCTCCCTGGATAAAGGTTCCCTGGGCTGCCAGACCTCCCGTCGCCTCATCATAAAGCCGGCCTTCTCCCTCATAAAGGTTTTTAGCAAAGCCTCCTTCATAACGAACGGCTCCTTCGGCTCCATAGAGGATCCCTTCTCCCTCATAAGCTCCTGCCAGGAAATCTCCCTCGTATAAAGGCGCTTCCTTAGTTCCGTAAAGAGTCCCGCTGCCCTCATAAAGGCCTTTGGCAAAGGTCCCCTCGTAAAGCAGGCTTCCATCTTCATTAAAGAGTCTTCCCTCGCCTTCATACTGGCCTCCGGAAAAGCCCCCCTCATAGGAAATGGTCCCATCCTGCCGGTACAGGATCCCGCTGCCCTCATAGACGCCGTTTTCATAGCCTCCCTGGTACAGCAAGGCTCCATCTTCGTAATACAGTGTGGTGGTCCCGGCAGAAAAGAGATCGCCGCCGTACTGTCCCTCTTCCACCAGCTTTCCGGATTCATACATCCTTCCAAAGCCTTCGGCCTTACCGTCGTGAAAATTGCCCTCATACACAAGGCGGCCTTCGGCATAGAGCCGACCCTCTCCCTCGTAGACGCCGGCGGAAAAATTTCCGTCATACTGTTTGTTTCCGTCCAGGTCATACAGGACTCCGGCTCCATCGTAGAGTCCGCGGACATAACCGCCTTCATATTCCAGACTTCCGTCCTCTCTGTATTTTGTACCGGTCCCCTCATAAAGACCTGACACAAAGCCGCCTTTATATGAGACAGTCTGATCCTCATAATACTGGATCCCCTGTCCCTCCTCCTTGTTCATTGAAAAATTTCCCTGATACCGGAGAAGGCCGTTATCATAATACAGCTCTCCATAGCCGTCAAAAACCTCCATCAGGAAATTTCCTTCATACCGGCGTTTTCCATCATAACCATACAGGCGGCCAAAGCCGTTAATCCTGCCCTTATCCAGACTTCCCTCAAAAAGCACGGTCCCACTGTCCCGGTCTGTCAGACTCACCTTGCCTGTGTAAGAAGCAGCCACTGCCGAATCCACCGGCATGGTCCTTGTGAAAAAACGGGACTGGAGCACCGGCCACGCGAAATTGATAAACAGGGCCGGGAGGATCAAAGCCGCCAGGATCAGAAGATACAGAAGCCGTCTGGCAATATAATGGCTTCCTCCATCCACATACTCTGCCAGGGAACTGGGCGGCTCCTTTAGTTTTTTGATCTCTCCCATGACGTCATTGCTGGCTTTTCTCGCAATGGAGCTGGGCTGGGTGAACATCCGTGCTGTACGCATGGCCGAAGTGACCGGCATGAAAAGCACCCGCCCCATCCGTTTCAAACTGACATCTATGGAATCCTTTAATTTTGACGGATCATCAAATTTTTTCATGGTATCCCTGCCTCTGCATCCTTTCTGATCTCCAGATCCCCGATTCTTTCATATACCTGGGCCTCCGGATCCGGCTGTACAAGCTCGTAAACGGAATAAGCCAGGTATCCGGCTGCCAGGAGAATGACCGCAAGCTTTGCGGATTTTATAAGAAGCCTTCCCAGGCTCTTGAGCTTTTCCCAGAACCGGAAGGCAAAGCTTCGGCTTTCCAGAGCCATCTCATCCCTGCCCTTCCACTGGCGGCAGATGGTCTCCAGCTGCTCATAGACCCGGAGCATATTTTCAAATTCCCCATGATCCAGCCCGTACAGAAAGCGTTCCATATCGGGAAACGCCCGTCTGGCCAGTTCCGGCTCAAACAGTGCGGAAAATACCTTCTTCATATCCCTGCAGGCCACGGAAAAATCTGCCTCCTGCCAGGTTAAAAAGTCGGAAAGCTCAAAATCAAAACTAAACTCCATGGCGTCCGTGACCTTTACCCGCCCAGGCTCCATGGCCGCGTGGATAAAATATGGAGGAAAATCGTCCAGCACCAGATGCTGTGCCAGCTTCTCAGCAAGCGCCAGCCTCTCTTCCAGCCGGAGCGTCTCCTGGGAAAGCCGTTGGGAAAGAGAAGCGCCGCAGCCGCAGTCCATAAATACGGTCACGCCCTCCGCGTCTGTAGCATAATCTGCAAATTCCCGGAAATCCCGGTTATGCACCTGCTCCATGAGATACCGGATCAAGGTGCCGCCGGTCTGCTCTGCCGGGATCTTCAGAGCCCTGTAGGTCCGGTCTAACATCTCGTTCACGTCCCGGCAGATATGCTGTTGTAGTCCCTGGTCCTCCCCCTTTACAGTGTAAAGGACCAGAAAATCCCTGTCCAGAATATGGATGATCATGGTCTACTCCCTTACAATAACATAAAGTGACGCCCGGAGCTTTGGCATCTCCTGGCACCAGGCCTGGATCTCATAGACCCCTGGCTGGTTGGGCGCTGTATACATTCCGTCCCGGCTGATGAAACCACCCTCTCTGGATCTCACCTCCCATAGGATCTGGGCTCCCGGAAGATTTTCTGCTGCCGCTTCCAGATAGTACGTTTCCCGGACGCGCATCTCAAGCTTTGAGGGACGGATCGTAAGCCTGGGTTCTCCCAGGGTGCCAACCCTGTCCTGCTTTCCCATCACCGCTGTCCAATGGACCCGGATCGTCTGCTGTCCGGTGGGCTCAAGGAGCCTGAGACCGATCACAAAGCTGCCCCTGGAAATGTCCGCTTTAGCAGCCAGCTCCGCCTTTGGAGTATCGTCCTCAAAAATTTCTGAAGAACCAAAAAGCATCTCCTTTTCTCCCTCCAGGGCAAGGGCGATGGATACCTCCCCAAGTCCCAGGCCATGGACGATCTCATGGGAGAAAAACTTCTGCCCCCGCTTTCCGCCAATACCCAGCTGAAGCTCTACGGTTCCCTGGGCCCGCCGTTCCTCCTTTTCCTTTCCTTCCGGATTCACAGGAATCTCCCTGGACGGACCTCGTGCTCCAGCCTCCTTTTCCCTTTCAGCCAGCAGCGCTTTTAGCATTCCCATGGTGAGAAAAGGCGTATATACATACTGGTCGAAGGGCATGGGCTCCACCCGGTCGATCATATATACATGGCCAGTCTGGATCAGCCATATCTTTGCCAGATAGATCCCAGGTGGATAGGCGTTCTTCAGGACGTGATCCATAGCCTCCCGGTAATGCTGTTCCTTTAACATCTGGTACGCATCTTTTTTTACCACGGGAACGGCCGTAAATAGTTCCCTTGAGAGCTTCTGGCTTTTTCCTCCGCACTTTAGACGGAACTGCTCAGCAGACATAGAAAACTCCGCGTCTCCCATTTCCACAGGGAAGGCATTGAGGATATACGCATATTCCTTTACCGAGTCCCTGGTCTCCATCCTTTCCTTTACCGCTGCCCGGAACCGGTTCTCTCCCCGGAAGGAAGCGCAGGTCAGAGTCTCCTCAAGCTCCAGTGAAACCTCCTTGGCGCTCCCCCGGTTTTCTATGATCAGGCGGAGCTCAAATTCCTCCCCGCTCTTTATAAAACGGGGATACTGCTGGGTGATACAGATCCCCTCATCCTCATAAAGGATCGTTCTCTTATGGAACATGGCGTCCAGGGTATCGGAAGTATCCTCCAGGGGGCGGTCAGTCAGGTACAGCCGGTAGCCCTCCCGGCATTTGTCAAACTCCGTGCCTCCGTCTCTGGTTTCTGGTCCAGAGGCGATGCTGTGGGACGGCATGGTCTCCTTCTCATCATATTCAATACAAAGATATACAAAATCCCGATTCTTCTCCTCTGAAAGTCTGGAAAAGCCATCGAGCTGTTCCAGGCGGACCACAGCCGGCCGTTCAGCTACGATCTCCCTTCCGGCTCCATCCAGGGCAAGTCCCGCCTCCAGTGAAATGCTCTTTTCATCGATCCCCACGACGGTCAGACCGGCGGCCACGCCAGAGCCGTGAAGAAACCGGTTGACCATGCGCCTTTTATCATTAAAATATCTCTGTTCTGAATTAAAATCCTGCTCCGTCAGAAGCTTTCCGTAATAATAACGGTTCCTCTCAAACGGAAAATACTGAAGATTTTTCATGGTCCTTTGTTCCTCCTTTTATCTGTCTCTGCTGCCCACAGACATGACTGTCAGGGCCTGGCGTCCATTGAGCCGCAGGGGCTGATACATTCCGATGCGGCTGTTGATCCCCAGATAAGAATACGTTCCCAGCGAAAGAACGGGTTTCAGCGGGATTACGCGCGCCTCCATATGGGCCGGCTTCATCTGACGGATGATGCAGTTTAAAGCCCGGAAATCTCTGGCTGTGGCCACGTACTGTTCCTTCACCAGGAGAACAAAGCTGTAGGGATCATCCCCGTAAAGCTTTTCTGCCCTGTCCGCTCCATCCATATCCGAAAGCGGCCCGCACTCTGCGATCAGCGGTCTTTCTCCTGTATAAAGCTCCACCAGATCCATCATTCCCTGGACCGTCCCCGTTTCCGCAAACAGCCTGGGAGCCAGCTGGAGCAGTTTTCTGAGCCTGTCCTCCGGCCATATATAAAAATCCTCCAGCTGAAGCCAGCCAGCCAGCTCCCTCAGCCATTCCATATCCGTATCCGCCGGATCCATGAGCCTGCTGCCGGTACGGATCCGCCGGCTAAGATCATCATAAAGGCTCTGGAAAACACCCAGATACCGCGCAGTGAAATCCGCCCCATTTTTCTCTCTCCTATAAAGTCCTGGAAGATAGGACAGCCAGTCCTCCCGGGGGAAAAATACGGTCATGTCCCGGATCACCGGTCCCTCTCCGCCCTGGGAGAACAGCTCTGCCATAAAGAACAGATACCGTCCCCGCAGCTCATAAAGCAGGATATCCTCCGGAAATACCGCTTCCTTTCTGAGAAAACGCCTGAGCAGCTCCTTCTTTTTTTCCAGGGATACGTTCCGGTCCCCCAGGAGCTCCGGGATCCGGTAAGCCATATCTCCATCCGTAAACTCCAGGCTGTCTGTACAGTAAAACCAGAAATACAACGAACCTCCTCCAGGCCCCTCTCCATTGAGGCAGAACCTGTGCCAGGCCAGATCCGTCTCCTTTCCATCAAAAACACGGGAAATAAAAACGCCTTGGGACTCTCCCTCCCGAAGTCTTAAGCTCCCCTGGGAAAATTCCGCCCCCTCCAGATATCCTCTTTTATAATCCAGTTCCTTATTGACCACAAAATATTTCATATACGACCGCCTTAATCATTTACTGACGTGTATTCAATCTGCTTCAGAAGAAACACACCGTTTTCCGGCGGGATCAGATCTCCCCCATGATTCCGGCTCACGGCTGTGCTTGAAGTCTCCAGTTCCAGGATCCTCAGACGCTTTACGCAGGGCAGGCTGTCGATCACACCGTACAGCCCTCCATAAGAAACTGGCTCTCCAAAGGACGCTCCCAGCCTGGAAAACCATTGGACCGCTGCTTCCCGGATCATGCTCTCCGCCTGACGGAATTGGGGCATCACTGATACCTCCAGATACAGCCTCAGTTCAATATATTCCGGAGAGACCAGCTTCAGCCTGGTGCCCAGAAGCCTCCTCCGGTCCAGATAACGGAGCAGATTGATCCTGTATCCTTCCGACAGCGGGAGGTTCCTCCGTCCATCTCCGGGCCGTACCACCAGCGCCACCTGGTTGGAGTGCGGCGGCGCAGGCAGAACCTTCGCAGAATACAGGATCAGTCCTGGTGTTTCCATGGCCACCTTTTCATAATCGGCCGCCGTAACGGCCCTGACCGGCGACGATCGTTCCGTTCCCAGCCGGAGCAGTGCCTTTTCCATGGTCTCCCGGTCACGGCCCTGGGCCGTTGTCCTGTATACAAAAAGCTCCTTCGCCTGGGCCGTGTCCTCCGGCATCAGACGGGTTCCCTGGGTCACATTTCCACGGCTCCCCAGGGTTTCCACCATGGACAACAGGCGGATCCTGCCCTCAGGAGGCATCCCGCAGAACCCGTCTCCAAAGCGCACCGTCCCCTGGTCCTCGTCCACCTGATAACATGGATCCGAGGGTCCACAGGAGGAAATATCTCCTGTCCGCTTCCAGGGAACAAAGCTTCCGGGAGAGAGGACATCCTCCACCTCCAGCTGTACAGACTCTGCCATGGGCTCTTTCCAGGGAAGGGCATATTCCTGATCCGGAAAGCCGTTTCCCTCAGCCAGGACATACGGCGTTCCATCTGTTCTCCACGTTTCCTTTTGAGCCAGGGAAACCAAGTTCATGGTGATCCCGGAAACCAGTGGAGGAAGATCATATGTATGTTTATAAAGTTCTGCCCGGAGCGCATATTTTCCAGCCAATCCATTTGCCCAGGGCTCCGCCAGAGGTGCCATGGGCGTTTGAAAGGAGAATCCGATCCTGCCCCCAAACAAAAGGCTGCCGGTGTCGTCATAAAACAGGTCTGCCGGCTCCCATCCCATCTCTGTATAAACGCTCCATCTGACCTCTGTAAGAGCCTCAAAGGGATCCTCAGGACGCCTTGGATTCCGCAGGCTTTCCTGTTTTTTTTCCATCTGAAGAAACAGATGGTAGACCGTGTCTGGTCTTAGGGGACGATCATATAAAAACAGGCAGGAATCCCCGGGAACCGGTGTTTTCCCCAGAGGATAGAAATGCATCTCCCCCATGGACGCCGGACGCTTAAGATCCACCGTCTCCCCAGGACTTCCGTCTTTTCCCACATGGACTGCCTCCGTAAGGGCATCTGTGAGAGTTTCCTCCTCTACAGTCTCAAAAATTATCCCTCCAGTCTGGAATCTGGCTCCTGCCGGAATAGACCATTCTCCTTCGGGCTTTCCCATGGCCAGGATGCCGGCGGGCCTTCTCCCCTCTCTCTCAAATCCAAGGAGCCTGAAAAACGCTTCATAGTGGGCATCCCCAAGCTGCTCCATATGAAACTGCTGATTCTCTTTCATCCACGCAAAAAGCTCAAGGAATGTCATTCCCGGATCATGGTAATTATAGTCTGTCCATTCTGGATAGATTCCCGCAATCAGAGTCCTGTACTCCTCGATCAGGTCCCTGAACTGGTCCGTATCAAATCTTACCTGCGGCAGCATGGTTCCTCCCTCCTTCCGTTCTTTTTATTATTACTGTCCAGCCGTCTGGATGCGGATCTGATGGCGGCCCCCCACAGGAAGCACATAAGGGTGGCGCCGGATCTCATCCAGGTCTGCCTCCGGCCTTCCCGGCTCTCCGGGAAGACGGCCGAAAACCACAAGACTTTTAAGGCTTATGAGTCCCGGTACCTTTTTGATCACCGTCTCCATCTGCAGCCGGTCCGGCAGGGTACCGATCTGCCAGCCCTTTTGATCGAAATTCCCAGTCACCGGATCCAAAAACTCTTCGATCGCTTTCCCAATTGCATTCCTGACCGGGAACATATCAGCAAACCCCTGCACTTCTGCCGTTACCAGAAGCTCGATCTCCACCATCAGAGGTTCCCGGATATAAAGGCTGGAAGACGACATTCCTGCGGGAAGGCACCGGAGCAGAGATCTGCGGATCTCCTGGCTCATATCTCCAAACGCCTGGTCTTCCGGTCCCCTTTCCTTTTTTAAGACCACCAGGGTCACTGATCCCGGCTGTCTTCCGCCGGAGAGATCCATGCCTGAAAAGCAGGCCGCCTTTTCAATGTTTCCCACAGCCTCCATGGCCAGATCCACATAATCCGATCCTGTGACGGCGCGGAAGCGGTGCTTCAGCTCCTTTCCCGCCCGGTCCATGGCCTCCATGGCGGTTTCCCGGTCACAGCCTCCTGACAGCGGCAGGGGATTGAAGGCCTTGTTTACAAATCCAGCTGAAAGCTCCAGTCCATTGATCTGGCCCGGTCCAAGGCAGCATCGGCTTCCTCCTCCTGTGCTGTACTCCACCTGGATCCCGTCCAGGATCCCGGGAGCAGGAATGGCTCCGTGGACACCGCCTCCAAAGGTAAGGATCCCCTCATTGGCATCCAGCAGACAGACCCGGTCCGCCGGTCCATGACGAAGAAAGTTTTCTGTTTCCTCCCACCGGATCCACGTCTCCCTCAAGGTCCCGTCCCCATCCCGGATCTCTCTCAGCCGTCCTTCCTGCCGGAGCCTTTCTGTCTCCTCCTCTCCGAGGATTCTGGGCTCCAGAGCCCAGACCGCCGCCTCATGGACATTGCGGTTCAGCAGACGAAAGCTTTTCCCGCTCCTGTAACCCTCCATCGTAAAGCGCTCGGAAAGCCCCCGC
>UMKM01067415.1_pt1 | contig 14372 bp, 9 predicted proteins | sample 1966331 | NCBI WGS metagenome assembly UMKM01 (sample SAMEA4836176, study PRJEB28245) | human gut metagenome | biome: gut microbiome; material: fecal sample | place: Denmark | collected 2008 | reverse complement strand
CAAGCACCTCCCGTATTTTTCTCGGCAATGCACGCCAAACTGCCTCTGTCTGCATTGGCTCGTCCTCCCTTCTTTTCTCATCCTATGCGGAAAAGGTGAAAAAATACCTACGATGGCATGATTTCACAGAGCGCGAATTTTGTAGTATTCTTTTTATAATTTTTATGTACGAAAACATTTACAAGAAATTACATTTTATGTTAAAATTTAAGAAAATTCCCTTGGTGTAATTTTAAATATAAGTCTAATTTCATAAGTTTTACCACGAAAGAGGAGATAATTATGTGCAAAAATTCAATCCATACGACAGGAGCAACCGCTTCTGCTGTAAATGAACTTTGTACTGACAGGGGTTCCGTTTGTGTCACAAATAGCGAATCCACACATGATGAACCCCTTTATTGCCGCATCAGTACGCAAAAAGCAATCTATAAAATTCCGTATCAGGATATTCTTTTTATCGAAAGTGAGCAAAAAAAATCTGTCATCCATCTGTTGAAAAAAACCATCTGTGTTTCGGTTCCGTTATATCGTATTCTGGAAGTGCTGCCCAAGGAAACCTTTGTGCAGACACATCGCTCCTTTATTGTCAATCTGAAAAATGCATCCTCCATCGATAAATCCCAAAATCCTTGGACGATTTCTTTTTTCGGTTCGGAGCAGCTTGCCTTCGTCGGGCGTTCCTTCAAGGATAACATCATGCAGATTATCCGCCCCACGTTGGATCTTCATACAGGCAAATGACAGCCTTGCTTTGATTGACATTCTCCTGCTTTCTCTTTAGAATAGAGAAAAAAGGAGGTCTGCCCCATGAAAGAATTTCGTTTGGTTGCCTTTGGCGACAGCTTAACATACGGCTATGGTGTTTTGTCCCATATTGCATATCCCTTCCGCTTGGCAAGGGAGCTGCCGGAGAAAAATCCGCAGCTTCGTTGGAAGGTATACAATCGCGGCATCAACGGAGAAACCACCAGAGAAGCGAAAGAACGGCTGGAAAGTCAGGTGCTTTGGTTAAAGCCGCATCTTACTGTAATTCTGCTGGGTTCCAATGACAGTGCCCTCAACGAAGGGCAATATCGTACACCTTGGGAATATGAACACAATATGATGTTCATTCTGGAACGCCTTCTGGCAGAAAAGCACGGAGATTCTGCTTTCCATAGCGGTGTCTGTCTGCCCGTTCTGGTTACGCCGCCGCCCGTGGTGGATACGGATTTCTACCCCTTCACCACAACCGACCGCATTGAAAAATATGGGGAAATCGTCAAAAAGCTGGCAAAGGGCTATCATTGTCCCGTCATTGATGTATATCAGGCATTTCTGGACATTAAGGAAGCACAAGGCTTCGAAGCGTATGATGCACTGTTTCAGTTCGATGGCGTGCATTGGAGCAACGCAGGCTATGATGTGTTCTATGCCCTTCTGGAAAAGGAAATTCTGGCTTTGACAGAAAATTTCTGAAATCCGGATCAAAAAAAGCCCTGCATGGGAAAATTCTCCCGTGCAAGGCTTTTTTTCTGTTCTGTATACTTTTTTCTTTTATTCCATTTTTTACTGACCGCAAAGGTCAACCGTTACATAAAGTTCCTTGGATTTTGCAGAAATCCCCACGCCTGCCTCCTGCATGGTGCCGTCTGTCAGGCTGTTCTCCTTCGCAGCGGTACGCATCCATTCCTGATAAATCTGCACCACATCGCCGCGCTGCTTGGCAATGGTTTCGGATGCCGTGCGGAAGGCTTTGCCCTTCGCCAGAATCCGACTGAAGGGTGTCGAGTCGTCAGAGCCGGTATAGTCGAAATATCCCTTCGCCGTCATATCCTCGGAATGTGCTCTTGCTACGCCCCCCAGCTTACTGTCTGCCGTAAGCAGGGACAGACCCTTTTCCAGACGACACACCTGAATCAGTTCAAGCAGCTCCGCTTCCATGGCTTCTCTTGTGGTATACTGCAAGGTACTCCGGTAATCCTTTGTCTGGGCAAAGCTCTTTTCCTGCAAAAGCACACCGCAGATTTTCCCCTCATAATCCAGAGGAACATGCACCTCAGAATTGGCATTGTATACAATACCGCTGTGCTCTAAGCTGCTGACGTGGGAAAGATTCTTAATATTCGCCGCAATGCCCTTGCCGCTTGTACCGTTATAGGTAAAACCTGTGCCCGGCACAAAAATTTCGACAATTTTCCCCTCCTGCATCGTTGCAAAGAAATAATTCTGATACTTGTTGAGATAAACATATCTCTCTAAGCCATACACAGAATCGTCAATGCGGTCGGGTTCGCCCCAGACAGCCTTCAGCTCTGCCGCCGTCCAGCCGAGACAAACCTTTTTTTCGCCGACAGTAACCGTTTCTGTTGCCGCCGCATCCGTCACCTTCACTTCCTCTGTCTTGGTGTCCGCTTTCGTGTCCGTTTTGGTGTCCACTTTGGTGTCATTTTGGGTGTCCACTCTGTCCACCTTGTCCACCTTTGGTTCGGTAATTTCCACCTTGCCGCCGGTCTGCTCCTCAATATAGCGATATGCCTTCACAAAGGAAACCACAGCCTCCTGCACCGTCATTTCGCGGAAGGGATGATAGCCGCCATCCTGATAGCCCGCAAGAATCCCAATGCCATACAGCTGGTCGATATATTTATTAGAGGAAGCAAACAGCTCCGCGGTATCGTTGAAGGGATTTTTCTTTGCCTTCTCCGTTAAATCCACGCCGCAGGTTTTCATCACGCGCGCCACCATAATTGCCATCTGCTCGCGGGTCAGCGTGCTGTTCGGCTCAAAAATACCGGGGTCTGTGCCGCCGATAATACTCAGCTCATACGCCGCTGTCACATCTGCATCATCGCAGTCTGTAAAGGGCGTTTTACCTGCCGCTTTCCATTCCTTTCCGGTGATTACATTCAGAAAACGCATCACCATCTTGCAGAAATCCTTTCTCGTCATGGGCGATTTTGCCTTCTGCAAATCCGCCTCCGTCAGAAGTCCCTGCTGATAGGCAAATTCGATGGAAGGCTTTGCCCATTTGCCTGCATTCGTCGCAACGGCGGCAAAGGAAGGCACTGCGGCGGAAAGGCTCAGCATCCCTGCAAGAAGAATTGCCATAAACCGTTTCATACTCGTCATCCTTTCTTATTCCCCCAACGCCATCTGCCCGGGCAGATGATTGGTGGTTTTATCCTTTTCCTGTATAAAATGTCCCGTGGTGGGAATTTTTTTCGTGCGATAATATTCGTATTCCTCTGTTTCAAATTCTGCCTTGGCAAACACCGCGGTAACTGCACTGTTTTTCTTGAGTGTAAAGACCTGCACGCCGCCGGCGTTCTTTGTGGCACTCAGCGGAATCAACTCTGTATTCAAGAGCGTTGCCTTATCCGCATTGCGCATCAGCATAAAATCTGCTTCCTCCGCGATTTTCGCCATCCGCACCAGCTCTGCCCTTGCGGAATAGGCATTAACCAGCTTGCGGCGATTTGTTTTGGTTTCATAGGCGGAAAGCGGCACCTTCGCCGCCTTGCCGTTTGCAAAGAAAAACACCATCTGACCGCTGTAATCCGCTGTTGCAGTCATGTAAATAATGGTTTCCCCTGCGTCAAGCTGCAAGAGATTCGGGAGATAATCCCCCAATGCACTCGCCTTGGCATCCGCCACATCCGAGGCTTTCAGCTTATACACATTCTGCTGATTGGAGAAAAACAGCAGATCCATACGGTTTGCGCCCTCCTGCTCCATCAGAAGAACGTCCTCCTCCTTCAGCTTCTGCTCCCCTGCCATACGCAGAGATGCCTGACTGATTTTCTTGAAATAATTCTCCTTCGTCAGGAAGAAGGTTACAGGGTAATCCTCGATGAAGTCCTCCTTGGAAAGCACCGTCACATCATCCTCATGGATGATTTCGGTTTTTCTGGGCTTGCCGTATTTTTTTGCCACATTGCGCAACTGCTTACAGATGATATTTTTGATTTTTGCATCCGAGCGAAGTGTTTCATGCAGACCTTTGATTTCCTTTTCCAGTGCATCCAGCTCTGCAATGCGTTTCAGGATATATTCCTTATTGATGTTGCGCAGCTTAATCTCCGCGATATATTCCGCCTGCACCTCGTCAATTTCAAAGCCTGCCATCAAATTCGGCACAACCATTTTTTCCTCCTCGGTGCCACGGATAATGGCAATCGCCTTATCAATATCCATCAGGATTTTGGAAAGCCCTTCGAGCAGATGATATTTTTCGGATTTCTTCTGAATATCAAATGCAAGCTGTCTGCGGATGGAATCCATGCGGAAGTCCGTCCAGTGCTTCAAAATTTCGCCCACGCCAAGTGTCATGGGCTTGCCATGAATCAGCACATTAAAATTACAGCTGAAGCTATCCGACAAGGGTGTCATGGCGAACAGCTTGTGCATCAGCAGTTCTACATTCGTGCCGCGCTTGAGGTCAATCGTGATTTTCAGACCGTTTCTGTCTGATTCATCGCGCACATCGGTGATATCCTTGATTTTCCCTGCCTTAACCAATGCGATGATTTTATCCACAATGGCTTCGATATTGGTGGTATAGGGAATTTCATAGACCTCGATACAGTTATCCTTTTTATCATAACGATATTTTGCACGCAGCTTCACACTGCCACGTCCCGTTTTATAAATCTGCTCCAAGTCCTTCCGGCTGTAAATCAATTCGCCGCCGGTGGAAAAATCGGGAGCGGAAAGCACCTCACACAAATCAACCGTATCATCCTTGATATACTGCGCCGTTGCTTCGCACAATTCTGCAAGGTTGAAGCTGCAAATGGAGGATGCCATACCAACCGCAATGCCAAGGTTCGGGTTTGCCAGAATATTAGGGAAGGTGGTCGGCAGAAGCGCCGGCTCCTTCATGCTGCCGTCATAGTTATCAATAAACGAAACCGTGTCCTTGTCAATATCCGCAAAGATTTCCTGACAGATGCTCTCCAGCTTTACCTCGGTATAACGGGAGGCGGCATACGCCATCTCTCTGGAATAGTATTTCCCAAAATTCCCCTCAGAATCCACAAAAGGCACCAAAAGCGCTTCATTATCCTTTGTCAGACGCACCATGGTTTCATAAATCGCACTGTCCCCATGGGGGTTCAGCTTCATGGTCTGCCCTACCACATTGGCAGATTTGGTTCTGTCCCCCTTCAGAAGCCCCATCAGATACATGGTATACAAAAGCTTTCTATGGGAGGGCTTGAAGCCGTCAATCTCAGGAATGGCACGGGAAACAATGACACTCATGGCGTAGGGCATATAATTCAGCTCAAGCGTATCGGTAATGCGCTGCTCCTGTATGAAATTATCGTGATATTCTTTTTTCGTTGTTGTTTTTTTCTTTGCCATACATCCACCTCTTAGCTGAGGTCAATCATATCCAGATATTTATGACCTTCCTCTGCAATGTGTTCCTTTCTGCCGGAAAGATTTTCCCCAAGCAGGAGTTCAAAAATCGCCTGTGTGCGCTCCGCTTCATCGGGCGTAACCAGAATGAGCCTGCGCGTTTCGGGGTTCATGGTGGTTTCCCACATCATATCTGCGGCATTTTCACCCAAGCCCTTGGAGCGTTTGATTTTCACCTTGCCCTTCAGCTTGGCGGTGATTTTTGCCTTTTCGCTGTCGGTATAGGCGAAATATTTATCCTTGCCATGGCGGATTTCATATAACGGCGATTCCGCAATATAGACCTTTTTTTCGTAAATCAGCGTCGGTACAAGGCGGTAGAGCATCGTCAAAAGGAGGGTGCGTATCTGGAAGCCGTCCACATCCGCATCGGTGCAGAGAATAACCTTGCTCCAACGAAGCTGCGCCAGATCAAAGGAATTCAGCCCCTTATCATGCTTGGATTTCACCTCAACGCCACAGCCAAGCACCTTCAATAGGTCAATGATGATGTCGCTATTGAAAATCTTATTATAATCTGCCTTCAAGCAGTTCAAAATCTTTCCTCGGATTGGCATAATCGCCTGAAAATCCGCATCTCTGCCCTGCTTACAGGAGCCAAGCGCGGAATCGCCCTCCACGATATAGATTTCTCTGCGGGAGACATCCTTTGTACGGCAGTTTACAAATTTTTCCACACGGTTATTCATATCCAGACTGCCCGTCAGCTTTTTGCGGATATTCACACGGGTATTTTCCGCCGTTTCACGGCTTCTTTTATTCGCAAGCACCTGTGCCGCAATCTTATCGGCATCCATTTTATTTTCAATGAAATAAATCTCCAGCTGTCGGCGGAAGAACTCCGTCATGGCCTCCTGAATGAATTTATTCGTAATGGATTTTTTCGTCTGGTTTTCGTAGCTTGTTACGGTGGAGAAGGAATTGATGACCAGAATCAGGCTTTCCTCCACATCCGCAAAGGTGATCTTCTTTTCATCCTTTTTATATAAGCTATTGCTTTTCAGATATTTATCAATCGCAAAGACAAAAGCATTGCGCACCGCCTTATCGGGGGAGCCACCGTATTCCAGAAAGCTGGAATTATGGTAATATTCCAGTACATTCACATGATTATTGAAGCAGAATGCCGCTTCAAATTTCAGGCGATATTCGGGCTTATCCTCTCTGTCGCGTCCCTTGGTTTCGGTCTGGAGATACTGCACAGCGGTCAGTCCATTTTCGCCGTTCAGCTCCGCAAGATAATCGCGAATCCCATTTTCATAGCAATATTGGAAGGTTTCGCCGCTTTTCTCATCATATAATTCAAACAAAAGCCCTGCGTTCACAACCGCCTGCTTTTTCAGAACATCCTGAAAATAGGAAAGGGGAATATGAATTTCGGTAAAAACATCTCTATCGGGCCGCCATGTAATCTGCGTGCCGGTGGGGTGCTTTTCCGCCGCCTCCTTCATCAGACCGCCGATATTTTCACCCTTTTCAAAATGCAGCTGATAACACATGCCGTCGCGGTAAATCACCGCATCCATAAATTCGGAGGCATACTGCGTTGCACAGGTGCCCAGACCGTTCAAACCCAAGCTGAATTCATAGTTTTCTCCTGTATTATTCTGATATTTGCCGCCTGCGTACAGCTCACAGAACACCAGCTCCCAGTTGAAGCAATCCTCCTTTGGGTTATAATCCACAGGAATCCCCCTGCCATGATCGCGCACGAGAATGGAATCATCCTTGAAACGGGTAATCTCAATCTTTTTGCCGTAGCCCTCTCGCGCCTCATCAATGGAGTTAGAAAGGATTTCAAAAAAGGCATGCTCGCACCCATCCAGACCGTCCGAGCCGAAGATAACCCCAGGGCGCAGGCGGACGCGTTCCGCCCCCTTCAGGGAAGTGATGCTTTCATTATTATAATTGGAATCTTGCTTTTTCATGGTGCCACCTCTCGTTCTCTGCCGAAATCTGCATGCAAATAAATGCACAGTTACGGCACTATTTTTTACTTTACAGGACGAAACATCCCCTGTCAAGCGAACAGGCAGAATTTTCTTTATCGCGTGCCTTCCTAAGACGAAATCAGGCGTTTGGCTTATTTCACAATTTTAATTCTTCAATTTCTTGAAAACGCGTGAAAATCGTGTTAAAATATCCATTTAGAAATTCAATCAATCTACACAAAAGAGGTTTTGCAAACATGAAAAAATTACGAGAAATTCGTACAAAAATAGATGCGTATATACAAACGCATAAGCCTGCCGCCTTCATCATGTGGCTGCTGGTGCTGCTGTTTCCCCTCTGGCTGAGCCTGAGCGGCAACGCCATTTCCTTTCTTTCCGGGGAGGACGGCGCGGCGGTGCTGCTGTGCACGCTTTTAACGGAAAATTACGGGGCGTTCCTGTTAGGGATGCTTCTGATTTATCTTTTCTTCGGGGCGATGGTCTGCCTCTGGAAGCACGTTCCCCTGGCAGCGCTTTTGACAGGCTTAATATTTACGATTATGCCGACGGTTGATTTTCTGAAAACAGAAATCCTCAAGGAGCATTTTCTTCCTTGGGATATGCTGCTGGCAAAAAATGCAGACAGCTTCACCACATTTCTTTCTGCGCTGAAAATCCCCACACCGTTATGGTGGCTCTGGGGCGGCACGGTGGCATATCTTGCGGTGCTTGCGATTCTGCGTCCGACACTTCCAATCGCATGGAAAAAACGCGTGCTTGGTGCGCCGATTCTATTGGGGTGTCTGTATCTTTGCACCATGAACGGCACCGTACGAGCCGATTACAGCCTGCTGGGGCTTTCCTCCGAGGCACCGACCGATCAGACAAAAAACTACACCGAAAACGGCTTTCTGACCGCTTTTGTGCTAAACCTTTCTTCCTTAAACATGGGTGACCCGGATAATTACAGTGAGAGATATTTGGAAAAGGCATTTGCGCAATATCAACCGGACGAAGCTAGCGGCGCAGATTTCCAGAATCCCGATGTCATTGTGATTCTTTCGGAATCCTTCTGGGACCCTACCACGCTGAAAAACGTGAGCTTTACAGAGGACCCGATTCCCAATTACCGCAGGATTCTTGCGGAAAACCACGGCGGCAGCATGGTTTCCTGCACCTTCGGCGGCGGCACGGTGCGTCCCGAATTTGAGATTCTGACCGGCATGACTACAAGTATGCTGCCATCCGGCAATGTGCCGTATCAGCAGTATGTATTCAACAATATTTATTCCTATGCACGCGAATTTAAGAATCAGGGCTATGATACCATTGGGATTCATACCTATCAGAAGGAATTTTATGAACGTGACCGCGCCTATCCCCTGCTTGGCTTTGATGAAATGCTGGGGGAATATGATTTACACGCAGAGCAGCATTTCAACAGCGGCCCCTTCCTAACAGATGAAAGCCTTGTGGAGGAAATCATGTATCAGCTGGAGCAGCCGCATGAAAAAGGCGTTTTCATTCAGGGCATTACCATGGAAAACCATGGGCTGTATCTGAATAAATTTGACCCCTCCGAATGGAATATTGATTTTACCTCCGATACGCTTTCGGAGGAGGAAAGCAACCTGCTGCACAATTACTGCAAGGGCGTTTCCGATTCGGATGCACAGCTTGGCAGATTGTATGAGTACGTGATGAACAGAGAAAAGCCGACCGTTGTGCTTTGGTATGGCGACCATCTGCCGACGCTGGGGAACGATTTCGGTGTTTATGCCTCCACCGGCACAATCACCTCCACCACTGCCGCAAACTGGACAGAGGAAGAGAAATATCAGATGTTCTCCACGCCCTATGTTGTATTCAGCAATTACGATACAGGGCACGAATACCGCGCAGACGGCACACCCGTTTCGCCGTATCTGCTGACAGCACTGATGTATGATTACATCGGCGCACCGGAAACACTGCGGAGCAATTTCCTTCTGGATTTATATGCGCATTGCCCTGTTATCAGCCCGTATTACAATCTTTATTCCGAGGGCTGTGATGAGGAAACGAGAAACAAATATATCAAGCTGCATGAGCTGCTGACGTATGATGATTTGATGGGAGAACAATATCTGACGAAAAAACTTTTACCACAGGAGCAAAAGCAGGAATAAAAACAGAAAATTAAGAACCTTCTGATTAAATACAAAATCGGAAGGCTCTTTTTCTTTTGAACCCTGTTTTTGGCAAAAACTCTTGACTCTGCAATAGTTGTAGCGTTTAATATAAACATATAAATTTTATGTATTTTTACAAAAGCATATACCATATACAAAAGATTTTTTAAAGCAACGAAAGGAGTTCCCTATGGAAAGAAACCTTACCACCGGCAGTGTCGGTAAAAATATACTCATATTCTCCCTGCCCTATCTGCTTTCTTATTTCTTACAGACGCTTTACGGCATGGCGGATTTATTCATTATCGGGCAATTTGACGGGGTTGCTAGCACAACCGCCGTTTCCATCGGCTCGCAGGTGATGCACATGCTGACCGTTATGCTCGTAGGGCTTGCGATGGGGACAACCGTCAGCATTGCGCGCGCAGTGGGCGGCAGAAACCATAAGCAGGTTTCAGAAAACGTCGGCAACACTGTGACGCTCTTTTTTGGGCTTTCCATTGTGCTGACGGTCGTGCTGCTGCTTCTGGTGCGCCCGATTGTCGGTGTAATGTCCACCCCTGCGGAGGCGGTAGACGGCACAGTTGCATATCTGACCATTTGCTTTCTGGGGATTCCCTTTATTACGGCATATAACATCATCAGCTCCATTTTCCGTGGCATGGGTGACAGCAAAAGCCCGATGTATTTCATTGCGATTGCATGTGCGGCAAATATCATGCTGGATTATCTTTTCATTGGCGCGCTTGACTTCGGTCCTGCGGGTGCGGCACTCGGCACAACCCTTGCGCAGACCATCAGTGTAGCGGTTTCTCTGTTTATGATTCTGAGGCGGAAAAGCATTTCTCTTTCCAAGGGGGACTTCCATCCGCGCCGCCCTGTTGTGGGGCAGATTTTGCAGATTGGTGTACCTGTTGCCCTGCAGGACGGGCTAATTCAGATTGCGTTTATCGTGATTACGATTATTGCAAACCGCAGAGGGCTGAACGATGCTGCGGCAGTCGGGATTGTAGAAAAAATCATCGGGTTTGTGTTCCTTGTCCCCTCTTCCATGCTTTCCACCGTTTCGGCACTGGGGGCGCAGAACATCGGGGCAGGCAAGCCGGAACGCGCTGTACAGACCCTACGCTATGCCATCTGCATTACCGTTGGCTTCGGGCTTTGCGTCTGCATCGGGGTACAGCTCTGCGCGGAACAGCTTGTCGCACTCTTTACCGACCGACAGGCGGCAGGCGGCGCAGAGGTCATTCGCTTCGGCGGACAATACCTGCGCAGCTATATCCTCGACTGCGTTTTTGCAGGGATTCATTTTAGCTTCAGCGGCTATTTCTGCGCCTGCGGCAAGTCGGTTCTTTCCTTCCTGCACAACATCAGTTCGGTTTTGCTTGTGCGTGTACCGGGGTCCTATCTTGCTTCCATGCTCTTCCCCGATACGCTGTTCCCGATGGGGTTGGCTTCGGCAGGCGGTTCTCTGCTTTCCGTAATGCTCTGCATCCTTTTCTATCTGAAATTTTGCCGAGGGAAAAATCCGGCAGCAGAGAGCGCATGAGGTTCATGGAGATTCTATGATAAATTTCTGATGGAGATTTCCATTCCTGTCAGATGAATTTCCGAATAAACAACAAAAACGCCGTATCAGAGAACAATCTTCTCTCACGGCGTTTTTTATTTATGCGTATCAAAAAATTTTACACCAATGCCGAGACTGCGGCAAAAAATGCTTCTACCTCCGCCATTTCGGGGAAGGTTGCCATATAGAACTGATTGCCCATGGCAACACTCAGCGCATCCGGCAGGCGACCGGACATACGGACAGCATCCCCATAGCGCGAGAGGATTTCTTCGTGGCTGAGCTGATACTGCTTGCCATCCCTTCTGCCGACATAGGCGCAGAACGCATGCGCGCCCTCCGGCTTTGTAGAGCGGTCGAAGGCAATCATATCCGCCCAGATTTTATAGACATCCGTACTGTTTGCATAGTCCATCATATCGGGGCCAAAGCCGCCGCAGGGACGCATATTGACCTCAAGCGCCATAATTTCGCCCCTCCTGCCTAATCCCTTCTGATCCTGACGCAGGCGGAAAAACTCAAAATGCACAAAGCGGCTTTTCACGCCAAAGGCTTTCACCGTGGCGCGCCCTGCCCGTTTGGTGTCCTCAGGCAAATCCTTCACGATATAGAATTTGCAGTCATCGCTTTGGTTGACCATATCCATGATGGAGCCGGGGGTTACGTTGCCCGTTTCAAAAAGAATATTCCCCTTGGAATCAATAATGGCATCATAGGAGCAGACCTCACCATTGACAAACTCCTCCATGATATAGACAACCCCTTCGTGACGCTGCTTATAGAACGCCGCAAGCTCCTCGTCATTCGTAATCTTGAAATTATGGGAGGCACCCACGCCGTTATCCGGCTTTGCCACAACGGGATAGCCGGCCTCGGCAACAAAGCGGCGGCAGTCCTCCATGCTTTCCACAAGGGTATAGCGCGCGACTGCAAGCCCTGCCTCTCTGTATGCTTCCTTCATTTTGGATTTATATTTCATCCGCGGCATATCCTGCACCTGAAAGCCTGTGGTAATATTGAAATCCGTCCGCAGCTTAGCATCCTGCTCCAGCCAGTATTCGTTATTGCTTTCCAGCCAGTCAATCCGCCCGTATTTAAAGGCAAAAAAGGCAACCGCACGATAGACCTCATCATAATTTTCCAGACTGCCAACCTTGTAATATTCGTGCAGGCTGTTTTTCACATTCTCATCCAGCTGCTCATATGGTTCATCGCCAATGCCCAGTACGCGCATGCCGTTTTCCTTCAGCTCTTTACAGAATTTCCAATAATTTGTTGGGAAATTCGGGGAAAGAAATACAAAATTTTTCATAGAACATCCCTCCTGTTATCTTTTGTTCGGATTACGCCTTATTCAAACAGCGTTTTCATAAAAAACGGAATCTGCTTTTCCCAGCTTGCTTCGCAGTGTGTTCCCCGCGGAACAATACGACTATTGAGCAGAACACGCTTTTCTATCAGCAATGCACTGACTTCCGCAAAGAGACTGCGGCTGTGCGGATGATCGGCAAATTCCAGTGCGCCGTAATCCATATAAAGCACAGTATTTCGTTTCACTCTGGCATGCCGAATCATCGCCTTGACCTTTTCTGCATCAATCCAGAGTGAAGGCGAAAGTGCCGCGCCGCGCGAAAAGACCTCCGGATACGCCAGAAGCCCATAAAGTGTCATCAGTCCTCCCATAGAGGAGCCTGCCAGAAAGGTATGCCTGCGGTCTGCCTTGGTGCGGTACTGGGTATCTACTGTCCGCTTGAGAACTTGGACAATCCAATCCATAGTGATATCCCCGTTGCCTATAATTCCGCCCGTTTCCTCTGTGGTAAACGAAAAAGGGGCATATTCCTTTAGTCTGCCATAATCGGGCGCGCGGCTCGATTCCAGCGCAACCACCATCAGCTTTCTGCCGCTTTTCTGCAAATACTGCTCCATCCCCCAGCTTTTGCCGTAGGTGGCATCTTCATCATAAAAAACATTATGCCCATCAAACATGTATAAAACAGGATACTGTCGCTTGGGCTTCTCGTAATATTCATCGGGCAGGTAGATATAAACCCTCCGCCGCTCCATGCCATGCTCCCCGGGTGCCCAAACGGGAAATCGCTCAATCATACACCTCACTCCTATCTTTTCTGAGTATAGCACAGGTCTCCCTATTTTTCACGCAAAATCAACGGCTTTCTTTCAAAAACAGAAAATCTATCATAATTTATCTATAGAATTTCCGAATTATTTTCTAAAACAAAAACTAATATATCGAAATAATTTATTGTTTTCTATAGAAAAATTTTTATTGTATTTTTTAAAAAACCTTGTAGATTCAAATAAAACATGATTTTTCATCATTTTGTCATATATTCAATTTTTTTATCGTTTTCTCTTGACAGACGGCACTATGATTGATATATTCTATAAATATAAAATATTATGCAAAGCACTTGTTTTTGTATGATAAACAAATCCAGATAGAAGGAGTGAGAACTTTGATCACTTATAACGACAAAACCAATCTTTTGGAACTCAGACGCTATAAATACAGCCTTCAGGATATTCCTGAGCCCAACCTGTATCGTGATAACTACAGCTATGACGAAGTGCCGAAGGTTACGTTCAACTACCGTCAGGTACCCATGAATGTGCCTGAGGAAATCTGGCTGACAGATACCACCTTCCGTGACGGACAGCAGTCTCGCGCTCCCTATACGGCAAAGCAGATCGCAACGCTGTATGATATGCTGCACCGCTTAGGCGGCCCCAAGGGCAAAATCAGACAGTGCGAATTTTTCCTTTACAGCGAAAATGACCGCAGGGCGATCGAAGCATGCCGCGAGCTAGGCTATGAATTCCCCGAAATCACAGGATGGATTCGTGCCACAAAGGAGGACTTCAAGCTGGTCAAGGAAATGGGAATGCCCGAATGTGGGATTCTGGTTTCCTGCTCCGACTATCACATTTTCAATAAGCTGCACAAAACCAGAAAGCAGGCAATCGACGGCTATCTGGAAATTGTAGAGGCTGCTCTGGATATGGGCATTACCCCTCGCTGTCATTTTGAGGATGTCACAAGAGCCGATTTCTATGGCTGCGTGGTTCCCTTTGCAACGGAGCTGAAAAAACTGATGGATAAATATCAGCTGCCCGTAAAAATCCGCTTCTGTGATACGATGGGCTACGGCGTGCCTTACCCCGGTGCTACCCTGCCCCGTTCTGTCGGCGGTATCATTTATGGTGTAAACCACTTTGCGCAGATCCCTTCCGAATTACTGGAATGGCATGGGCATAACGATTTCTATAAGG
>UMKM01051013.1_pt1 | contig 14453 bp, 14 predicted proteins | sample 1966331 | NCBI WGS metagenome assembly UMKM01 (sample SAMEA4836176, study PRJEB28245) | human gut metagenome | biome: gut microbiome; material: fecal sample | place: Denmark | collected 2008 | reverse complement strand
TGCCATGGCGGCGGCAACACTTGGCAGCTATCATGTGTTCTATCAGCTTTTGCAGAGCAACACCATCGCGACACTGCTTGCAATCTGCATTGCGGTTGCGGTGTATGGTCTGGTGATGCTGCTCATCAAGGGTATCGTGGAGGAGGACTTGCAGACAGTGCCCGGCGGCGGCAAGCTGATTCGCGTTTGCAGACGGCTGCATTTGTTATAAAAACAGAAATCCACCGAATGATTTTGCGGAAGATTCGGTGGATTTTTCTATAAAAAAGGATTTTTTTGGATACATTTTGAAAAAATATAAAATCTGTTGTTGACAGAAAGAATATCCTGTGGTAACATGTAAAAGTCGCTGAACAAAAGCGGTAAAAAATATCGAGGCGTGGCTCAGCTTGGTAGAGCGCTACATTAGGGATGTAGAGGTCGCAGGTTCAAATCCTGTCGCCTCGATTTTTATAAAAGATTTATAAAAAAATTCTTTCGGAAGCTTTTGAAAGAAGAAAAAAGAATTGACAGGAATATAATCCTGTGGTATCATAATTAAGTCGCTGAATAAGCGGTAGGAATATCGAGGCGTGGCTCAGCTTGGTAGAGCGCTACATTAGGGATGTAGAGGTCGCAGGTTCAAATCCTGTCGCCTCGATGGCAGTTTAAGAGACGAATATGATTCGTCTCTTTTTTCATATTCGGCAGTGATTTGAAAAAAATTGGAAAAAGAGAGAATCGGCACGGCCTACGGAGGTGAACCGTTTATGACCGACCAGAACGAGGCACGATTGGTCAAGAGGGCGAAGCAGGGGGACATGCACGCCTTTGAGGAACTCATTTTACAGCATGAAAAGATCGTTTATAACGTGGCACTGCGCATGATGAACCACAGCGAGGATGCGAAGGATATTTCGCAGGAGGTGTTTCTGAAGGCGTATCGGAATATCGGGAATTTTGACGAGCGGTCGCAGTTTTCTACCTGGATTTACCGCATTACGGCGAATACCTGCATTGATGAAATGCGAAAGCGGAAGGGCAGGCAGAGCTTTTCGTTAGAGGAAGAGCTGGAAAGCGAGGAAGGCAGCATGCAGCGGCAGGTTGCGGATGCGGGCGAAACACCGGAGGAAAGCATGCTTCGAGAGGAGCAGAAAAGCGAGATTTTACAGGCATTGGAGAGCCTTTCGCCGGAGCATAAGGTGGCGGTTATCCTGCGGGATATCAAGGGGCTTTCCTACGAGGAAATTGCGGAGATTCTGGAGCTTACGCTAGGGACAGTGAAGAGCCGCATTTCCCGTGGGCGAAATCAATTAAAGCAGGAAATTTTAAAATTACGGGAACAAGATGCACATTTTATTCGTCATAAGAGAGGAAAGGAGGGAAGGCAATGAATTGTGAAAAAGTGAAAGAGCTGCTCTGGGCGTATTTGGAAAACAAAACCACGGCAGAGGAAACAGCAGAAATCGAAACGCATTTGGAAGGCTGTGCGGCTTGCAGAGAAGAGCTGGCGCAGCAGAAGGAAATCAAAAACGCTTTGGCGAGCCTTCCTGACGAGGAACTCCCTGAAGGCTATCATACAGAGCTGATGCAGAAGCTACAGGCGGAACGCAAGATTGTGCCTTTCCCTGCAAAGAAGAAGCATGGCTGGAAGCAGATGAGCATGATCGCGGCGGCGGTGCTTGTGGTTGTGGTGGCAGGCGGCACGAGGGGGATGCTGGAAATGCGGCAGAACCAGAACGAGGAGATAGAGCAGATTCTGTTTGAGAATACTGCGCTGACGGCGGATACGGGCGAGGAAGCGGCAGAACAGATTGCGGCGGACAGCGCGACAGAGAACAATGCGGCGGAAAAATCCGATACCAAGGAGGATTTTTCTGAGCAGGAAACAAAGAAAGTAAAAAAACCTGTTTCGCAGAAAACGGCACCAAAAGAAACTACACCCAAAGAAGCAACTCCGAAGGAAACAACTCCGAAGGAAACAACTCCGAAGGAAACGGCAAAGTCTTTTCGGTCGGAGGGAGCGGCAACCATGCCGAAAGCAGCTTTATATGCAAGTGAAGCGGAAAATGCGATGGACAGCGAGACATTGGTGAGCGGCACACGCGCTGCGGACAGCAATGCGGCGGACAGCATGACACTTCAGGTGGCAGAAAAGGAGACAGCCTTGCAGGCAATTCGCAAGAGCATAGAGGAAGCCGGCGGTTATGAGGGAAGCAGTGTGGATGATGTGATTCAGGCGGTGATTCCTGTGGCAAATTATGCGGATTTTCTGGAGCAGGTCGGCAAGCTGGGCGAAATACAGGCGCTTTTCCAAGGCGAGGCGGACGGTGCATCGCACACAATCAGCATTTCGGTAACGGAAAAATAAAAAGGGACACGGTGGATTTTTACGAGAAAAGCCGTGTTCTTTTTTTGCTGAAATTTTCTTGGGGACAGAGAATTTTGATATGTTTTGCAAAAAATAGCTTGACAAATCTCTGACAAACGCATATACTGGTCTCGTAAATAAATAGAATCTTCAGGGCAGGGTGAAAGTCCCTACCGGTGGTACAGCCCACGAGCCGCAAGGCATGATTCGGTGAAACTCCGAAGCCGACAGTATAGTCTGGATGAAAGAAGATGGATGAATGCAGGAAAAGTGTTTCTTTTCTGTGTCTTTTTGAGATATCTGCTCTGGATTGTTTTTGAACATTCCGGAGCTTTTCTTATTTTGGCACAGGGAGTCTTTTGGTGTGTGTTTCTGATGCTCTGAGCGATTCTGTTCGGAGCATTTTTTATTTTGTATTTTTGAAATCTGTCTGGAGGGATTCTATGAAGGATTCAGAATATATGGAGCTTGCACTCATGCTTGCGAAAAATGGGCTCGGATGGACGGCACCAAACCCGATGGTAGGGGCAGTGCTTGTGAAGGATGGTGAAATCATCGGTCAGGGGTGGCATGAAAAATGCGGTGAGCCGCATGCAGAGCGAAACGCATTGGCAAATTGCAAAAAATCGCCGCAGGGCGCAACGCTTTATGTCACATTAGAGCCTTGCTGCCATCAGGGCAGACAGCCGCCTTGTGTGGATGCCATTCTGGAGGCAGGCATTCGGCGCGTGGTGGTCGGTTCAGCAGACCCCAATCCGCTTGTGGCAGGAAAGGGAATTCGGATTTTGCGAGAGCATGGCATAGAGGTAACGGAGCACATGCTGGAGGAGGAATGTGACCGCTTGAATGAGGTGTTTTTCCACTATATTCAAACAAAGCGTCCCTTTGTGGTAATGAAATATGCGATGACGATGGACGGAAAAATTGCAACCTACACAGGTGCATCTAAATGGATTACATCGGAAACGGCAAGAGCACATGTGCAAGAGCAAAGGCATAAATATACTGCAATTATGGTGGGTGTGGGAACGGTATTGGCAGATAACCCTATGTTAAATTGCAGGATGGAGGGTGGAAAAAACCCGATTCGCATTATTTGCGATACACACCTTCGCACACCGCTGGATACGCAAATTGTTGCAACGGCGAAGGAAATACCGACCATCCTTGCAACCTGCTGTGCGGATAGGGAAAAACAGGAGGCATATCTGGCGGCAGGCTGTCAAATCCTACAGGTGAACGAAAAAAACGGGCATGTTGATTTGCAGGAATTGATGCAAAAATTAGGTGAGCGGGAAATTGACAGCATTCTGATAGAGGGTGGCGGCACACTCCATTGGACAGCATTGGAGGAAGGCATTGTGCAAAAGGTACAGGCATATATCGCACCGAAATTATTTGGCGGACGGACGGCAAAAACCCCCATCGAGGGACAGGGCGTTGCAACGCCGGCGGAGGCATTTTATTTAAAGAACAGCAAAATCATTCCTTTGGGAGAGGATTTTCTGATAGAGAGCGAGGTGAGCAGAGATGTTCACGGGAATTGTTGAGGAAATAGGAAGGGTTGAGAGAATCAAGCATGGACAGCATTCTGCGGTCTTGACCATTCATGCGGATACGGTTTTGGAGGGAACCAAAATCGGTGACAGCATTGCGGTCAACGGCATTTGCCTGACAGTAACGGAGCTGTTTTCGCATGGCTTTTCCGCAGATGTGATGCACGAAACGCTGAACCGGTCCTCTCTGGCAGGGCTGACAATGGGAACGCCTGTGAATCTGGAAAGAGCCATGGCGGCAGACGGACGCTTTGGCGGGCATATCGTTGCAGGCCATGTAGACGGTGTTGGAAAGGTGATTCGCGTGCGTCGGGATGATACAGCCATTTGGTATACCATACAGGCGAAGGCGGAGCTGATGCGATATATCGTTGAAAAGGGCTCCATAACCATTGACGGCATTAGCCTGACAGTGGCGGAGGTCGGAGAAAGCGAGTTTTCCATTTCTGCCATTCCGCATACGGTCAGCCAAACCATTTTGAAGAACCGCAGAGAAGGCGATTTGGTAAATCTGGAAACGGATATCATTGGAAAATATGTAGAAAAGCTGGTTTGCCCGAAAGCAGAGCAGCAGCCGAAAAATACAATTACAATGGATTTTTTATCGAAATACGGATTTTAAGGAGGAGAATACATCATGCAGTTTAACACAGTAGAGGAAGCGCTGGAGGAATTGCGCAACGGCAAAATCATTTTGGTAACAGATGATCCCGATAGGGAAAACGAAGGGGATTTCATCTGCGCGGCAGAATTTGCAACCACAGAAAACATCAACTTCATGGCATGCTATGGCAAGGGCTTGATTTGTATGCCTATGTCTGAGGAATATGTGCGGAAATTGCGGATTCCGCAGATGGTACAGCAGAATACGGATAATCACGAAACCGCATTTACGGTTTCCATCGACCATGTGGCAACCACAACAGGCATTTCTGCGGCAGAACGCTCCATCACAGCGCTTGCCTGCGTTTCGGATGATGCAAAGCCTGAGGATTTCCGCAGACCGGGTCACATGTTCCCTCTCCTGGCAAAGAAAAACGGCGTTCTGGAACGGGAAGGGCATACCGAAGCAACCGTTGATTTATGCAGACTGGCAGGCTTGAAGGAATGTGGGCTGTGCTGCGAAATCATGCGTGAGGATGGTACCATGATGCGTACGCCTGAGCTGATGAAGCTGGCAAAGCAATGGGATATCAAATTCATTACCATTCGGGATTTGCAGAATTACCGCAAATGCCATGAAAAGCTGGTAGAACAGAAGGCAGCTGTTAAAATGCCCACGAAATACGGTGATTTTATGGCGTATGGCTTCGTCAATCTGCTGAATGGCGAGCATCATGTAGCACTGGTAAAGGGCGATATCGGTGATGGCAAGGATGTGCTTTGCAGAGTCCATTCCGAGTGCCTGACAGGGGATACCTTCGGCTCCCTGCGGTGCGACTGCGGACAGCAGTTTGCCGCTGCTATGACGCAGATTGAAAAGGAAGGACGCGGTATCCTGCTTTATATGCGGCAGGAGGGGCGTGGTATCGGCTTAATCAATAAGCTGCGCGCCTATGAATTGCAGGAGCAGGGTATGGATACCTTGGAAGCAAATCTTTCCCTTGGCTTCAAGGGCGACCAGAGAGAATATTATATCGGCGCACAGATTCTGCGCGAATTGGGCGTAAAAAGCATGCGTCTTTTGACCAACAATCCCGATAAGGTATATCAGCTGGAGGAATTTGGGATTGAAATTACAGAGCGCGTGCCTATCCAGATGGATGCAACAACACATGATTTATTCTATCTGAAAACAAAACAGGAACGCATGGGGCATTATCTGAAATATTAAAGAATCTGAAATATAAAAGAAAAAATGAAAGAAAAGAGGGAATAAAAATGAAAACATTTGAAGGTAAACTGGTATCGAAGCAGATTAAAATCGGTATTGTAGCGGCAAGATTCAACGAATTTATCACAGCAAAGCTGTTGAGCGGCGCGATGGACGGTCTGGTGCGGCATGATGTGGCGGAAGAGGATGTCAACGTGGCATGGGTGCCCGGCGCATTTGAAATTCCCCTGATTGCATCCAAAATGGCGAAAAGCGGCAAATATGATGCTGTGATTTGCTTAGGCGCAGTGATTCGTGGCTCCCCCAGCCATTATGATTTTGTCTGCAACGAGGTTTCCAAGGGGATTGCGGCGGTTTCTCTGGAAACAGGCATTCCTGTGATGTTTGGTGTGCTGACAACGGAAAACATCGAACAGGCGATTGAACGTGCCGGCACAAAAGCAGGTAACAAGGGCTACGATTGTGCGGTCAGCGCGATTGAGATGGTAAACCTGATTCGGGAACTGGAGAAATAAAAGGGCTTTTTGGATATAGATTCGGCAAATAGGCTGCTTCTGCTATTAAATAGGTAGAAACAGCCTATTTTATTGCAGAAAAAACGGAAAAAGACAAATGTCCACTGGACAGAATGCACAAAAACGTGTAGACTATATTGTAAAATTTGAGGGATATGCTTTAGTGTTCTACTTGACTAAAGCGTTAAAATGCGATACACTATTTTCAGAACAGAAAGGGTGTGGAATTTGAATGAAACCGGAAGAAATGCTTTTGAAAAAAGAGGAGCGGGTCAGCTTCAGCCTGCGTGCCTTATTTGAACAATATGGCTATCGAAAATTTAAGATGAGTAAATTTGAGGAATATGATTTTTATGCGGAGAACAGAAGCTTTCTGCACAGCGAAGCCATCCTGACCTTTACGGGACTGGACGGCAAGCTTTTGGCACTCAAGCCGGATGTGACCCTTTCTATCGTGAAGAATACGAAGGGAAGCCGAGATACGGCAGAACGCGTGTATTATAACGAAAATGTATACCGTGCCAGAAAGGGCGCAGGTGAATACAAGGAAATCATGCAGGTTGGCTTGGAATATATCGGCGAGGTGGATGCATACGCCACGCTTGAGGTGCTTTTACTGGCGCAGAAAAGCCTGAAGGCCATCAGCGACGCTTATATACTGGATGTTTCTCACATGGGCTTTGTGGCAGGGCTGATGGAGGAGGTTGCTTTGCCTTATGCACAGCAGGATAGAATCCTCGATTGCATCAGCGAGAAGAATATTCACGGGATTCGCGCAGTTTGTAAGGAAAACGGCGTTGCGGCGGATTTGACTGAGAGATTGGAGGGACTGGCGAGTCTGTATGGCAGTCTGGAGGAAACCCTGCCGCAGGCGAAGGCGCTTTGCTGTAATGAAAAAATGGAGCAGGCGGTGCAGGAGCTGGAAAATATCCTGCGGTGTCTGAAAATCGGCGGCAATGAGGAAAAGGTGAACCTCGATTTTTCTATCGTGAACGATATGGATTACTATACGGGCATCATTTTTCAGGGCTTTATCAACGGTGTGCCCAGCAGCATTCTCAGCGGCGGCAGATATGACAACCTGCTGCGGAAATTGGGTAAGGATGCGGATGCCATCGGCTTTGCGGTTTATCTGGATTTGTTGGAACGCTTTGATTCCAAGGAAAAGGAATACGATGTGGATACACTCCTGCTTTATGAGGAGGGCGCGGATGTGGCGGCTCTGGCGCAGGCGGCGCAGATGCTGACCGATAACGGGCAGAGCGTTCTGGTGCAGAGAAAAAATACGGGAAACGTGAAATATAAGCAGCTGCTTTGTATGAAGGATAGGGGGCTTGAAATCGTTGCGGAACTGGATTAACATCGCACTGCCGAAGGGCAGATTAGGCGAAAAGGCGTATGATATTTTTGAGGCAATCGGCTATGGCTGTCCTTCTATTCATGAGGGCGGCAGAAAGCTGATTTTTGAAAACGAGGAAAACGGCGTGCGGTATTTCTGGGTAAAGCCCTCGGATGTGGCGGTTTATGTGGAACGCGGCGCGGCGGATATCGGTGTAGTCGGGAAGGATATTCTTCTGGAGCAGTCCTCGGATGTGTATGAGCTCTTGGATTTAGGCATGGGCAAATGCCGCATGGCGGTGGCAGGCGTGAAGGGAGAACGTCCCGATGGGGGACATACCCTGCGCGTGGCAACAAAATTCCCCAATATCGCAAGAGAATTTTACAGAAAGCAGAGCAGAGAAATTGATATTATCGAATTACATGGTTCGATTGAGATTGCCCCGATTCTGAAAATGAGTGATGTCATTGTAGATATCGTGGAAACGGGAACAACCCTCCGAGAGAATAATCTTGAGGTGATTGAAACGGTTGTGCCAATCAGCGCAAGGCTGATTGCGAATAAGGTCAGCTATAAGTTCAATAATGCAAGGATTCGCGAGCTGTGCGACAGGATTGCGGAGAATCTGGAAAAAAAAGACTGATAAGAAGAAATGAGGTGAAGGCATGATTCGAACCTATGCTTACAAAGACATTAAAATAGGAGAAATTTTTGCAAGAGAGGAAGAAAAAACGAATGTGGCGGACGTGGTTTCGGAGATTATCGCAGAGGTACGCAAAGGCGGCGATGCGGCACTGAAACGCTATGCAGAGCAATTCGATGGCGCGGCACCTGCGGTGTTTGAGGTTTCCGAGGAGGAACGGGCGGCGGCGTATGCACAGGCGGACGCGGCGTTTCTGGAGGTTTTAAAGGAAGCGGCGGCGCATATTCGTGCCTTCCATGAAAAGCAGAAACGGATGGATTTTGTGCTGACGGAGCGCGAGGGTGTTGTGCTTGGGCAGAAAATTATTCCTCTGGACAGAGTGGGACTTTATGTCCCCGGGGGGACGGCAAGCTATCCCTCTACGGTGCTGATGGATTGTATTCCTGCAAAGATAGCAGGGGTCAAGGAGGTTTGCATGGTAACGCCGGCGAAGGATGGGAAATTAAACCCCGATATCATTGCGGCGGCGGAAATCGCAGGGGTTGACCGTATTTTCAGAATCGGCGGCGCACAGGCGGTTGCGGCGCTTGCGTATGGCACGGAAAGCATCCCTCGTGTGGATAAAATCGTAGGCCCCGGCAATGCCTTTGTTGCAGAAGCGAAAAAGCAGGTGTTCGGGCAGGTTTCGATTGATATGATTGCAGGGCCGAGCGAAATTCTTGTGATTGCAGATGGCAATTCCGATGCGGAAATCATTGCGGCGGATTTGCTTTCGCAGGCGGAGCATGACAAAATGGCTTCGGCGGTTCTGGTGACGGAAAGCGAAGCCTTGGCACAGGCGGTAACGGCAGAGCTGGAACGGCAGATTGCACTGCTCCCCAGAACGGAAATCGCAAGAGCATCCATTGACAATAACGGAAAGATTATTCTGGTAAAGGATATCGCGGAAGCCATCGCGGTTTCCAATGAAATTGCACCGGAGCATCTGGAGGTTTCGGTGGATGAGCCGTTTCGTTATTTGGCGGATATCCGTCATGCCGGCTCGATTTTCCTTGGAAGAAACGCACCCGAAGCCTTGGGAGATTATTTCGCAGGACCGAACCATACGCTCCCGACAAGCGGCACGGCGCGGTTTTCCTCTCCCTTGGGCGTGGATGATTTTGTGAAGCGTTCTTCCTTTACTTACTATACAAAAGAGGCACTGACAGCGGAGGCGGAGAAAATCGGTTTCTTTGCCAGAAGAGAGGGCTTGGAGGCGCATGCCCGTTCCGCTCTGGTGCGAAAAGATAAGGGGGTTATCCAATGAGCAGATTTATGAGTCCCCGTTTTGCGGGCTTGGAGGCATATACACCCGGCGAACAACCGCAGGATCAGCAGTATGTGAAGCTGAATACGAATGAATCGCCCTATCCGCCCTCGCCTGCGGTGGTGGCGGCGATTTCCGCCGAGGAGGTCAGCAGGCTGAACCTTTACCCCGACCCGACAGGCAGAGTGCTGAAGGAAAAGCTTGCGGCGCTTTATGGTGTGAAAGCAGAAAATATCTTCCTTTCCAACGGCTCGGATGATATTCTGAATTTCGCCTTCATGGCGTTTTGCGACAGCGAAAGAGGGGCGGCATTCCCCGAAATCAGCTATGGTTTTTATCCCGTTTATGCCGACCTTTATCATGTGGACTGCGTGAAAATTCCTCTGAAAGAGGATTTTGGCGTGGATTATCGGGATTACTGCAATATCGACAGAATGGTTGTGATTGCGAACCCCAATGCGCCCACAGGGATGGAAATTTCCCTTGCGGAGATTGAGGAAATTCTGAAAACGAACCCGAACCGAATTGTGCTGATTGATGAGGCGTATATTGATTTCGGCGGCACTAGCTGTGTGGATTTGATTCGGAAATACGATAACCTGCTTGTGGTACAGACCTATAGTAAATCGCGCTCCATGGCAGGGGCAAGACTGGGCTTTGCCATTGCAGATGCAGGCATCATTGCGGATCTGGAAAAAATCAAGTATTCCACGAATCCCTATAATATCAACCGTTTGACACTGCTTGCAGGCGAAGCGGCGGTGGAAAGCAATGCTTATTATGTGGAAAATGCGAAGAAAATTGCGGCAACCAGAGATATGACGACTCAAAAACTCCGCGAGATGGGCTTTACCGTTCTGGATTCCAAGGCGAATTTTATTTTTGCAAAAAGCAACGCCGTCAGCGGCAGGGTGCTTTATGAGGAATTGAAGAAAAAAGGCGTTCTGGTGCGCTTCTGGGGCAAGGAAAAAATTGAGGACTTCCTGCGCATTACCATCGGCACGCCCGAACAGATGGAGGTTTTATTTGCGAAAGCAGCGGAGATTTTGCAGGAGCAGAAAGGGGATTGACATGAGACAAAGCGAGATTATCAGAAAAACCGCGGAAACGGATATTTGCCTTTCCCTTTTGCTGGATGGGTCGGGAAGGAGCAGTGTGAACACAGGCGTTGGCTTTCTTGACCACATGCTGACGCTTTTCGCAAAGCATGGCAGATTTGATTTGGATGTGGTCTGTAAGGGCGATATTGAGGTGGATGACCACCATTCCGTAGAGGATATCGGGATTTGTCTGGGACAGGCGTTTGCCGATGCTCTGGGCGAGGGCAGAGGAATTGCCCGTTACGGGGACATCACTCTGCCGATGGATGAAGCACTGCTTCTGGCGGCGGTTGACCTTGGCGGCAGAAGTCATCTGGAATATGGTCTGGAAATTCCGACGGAAAAGGTTGGCACGTTTGATACAGAGCTGGTGGAGGAATTTTTCATTGCCTTTGTGCGAAATGCAAAGCTGAATCTGCATCTCTTACAATTCAGAGGAAAAAATTCCCATCATATTATAGAAGGAGCCTTCAAGGCAACGGCGCGCGCCTTAGCAAAGGCAGTCGCGGTGCAGAAGGATTATGCGGATGAAATTCCATCCACAAAGGGGGTGCTTTGATGATTGCGATTATTGATTACGGTGTGGGGAATCTGTTTTCCCTGCAAAGCTCTCTGAAATTCATCGGGGCAGACGCGGAGGTCACGAACGATATTGCAAAAATCAAGGCGGCGGATAGAATCATCCTGCCCGGCGTGGGTGCGTTTGCGGATGCGATTCGGAAGCTGCGTGAAAGCGGCATGGAGCAGGTTGTTCTGGAGGAGGCGGCGAACGGAAAGCCACTGCTTGGCATTTGCTTGGGTATGCAGATGCTTCTGGAAAAAAGCTACGAATATGGCGAGCATGCAGGCTTAGGCTTGATTGGCGGCAGTGTGAAGCCCATTGCGCCCATGATTGGCACAGGCTTAAAGGTGCCGCATATTGGGTGGAATCGGCTGATTTTTCCGAAGGAGAAGGAAAAGTCCAAGCTGTTTCAATACATCAACGAGGGCGACTGTGTCTATTTCGTTCATTCCTACGCGGGCGTGGATTGTGATGCCTTTGTTTCTGCGAGAACGGAATACGGCGCAGAGCTGACAGCGGCGGTGGAGCGCGGCAATGTATACGGCACGCAGTTTCATCCCGAAAAAAGCGGCGAGGTCGGCTTGCAGATTCTAAAGGCATTTTGCGAATTGTAAGAAAGGGGGAAAAATTCTATGGAATTATTTCCTGCGATTGATTTGATTGACGGCTGTGCGGTGCGTCTGGTGAAGGGCGATTATGCACAGAAAACGATATACAGCGAGAATCCTGCGGCAGTGGCGCGCTCCTTTGCGGCGGCAGGGGCGAAATATCTCCATGTGGTTGATTTGGAGGGCGCGAAGGACGGCGGTACGCCTAATCTGGAAACCATCCGCACGATTGTGAAGGAGAGTGGGCTTCTGGTTGAGGTCGGCGGCGGCATCCGTTCCGAGGAAGTCATCAAGACCTATCTGGATGCAGGCGTGTTTCGCGTGATTCTGGGGACAGCGGCAGTGCAGAACCCTGCCTTTCTGGAGGAAATGGTGCGGAAATACGGTGAGAAAATCGCGGTCGGCGTAGATATCAAGGATGGAAGGGTTGCCATCAAGGGATGGACAGAGGTTTCTGAGGAAAGCTGCTTTGCCTTCTGCGAAAAGCTGCAGAAAATCGGCGTAAAAACGATTATCTGCACGGATATTTCCAAGGATGGTCTGCTTTCCGGCACGAATCTGGAATTATATCGACAGCTTTCCGAAAAATGCAAGGTGGATATCGTTGCAAGCGGCGGTGTAACTACGCTGGATGATGTGAAAAAACTTGCGGAGATGAAGCTTTATGGCGCGATTCTCGGAAAGGCACTTTATACGGGCAATATTGACCTCGCGGCTGCCGTGACACTCACAAAGGAGGGAAACGAATGATTACAAAAAGAATCATCCCCTGTCTGGATGTCAAGGATGGCAGAGTAGTCAAGGGGGTCAAATTTGAAGGGCTTTCGGATGTTTCCTCTCCTGTGGAGCTAGGGAAATACTACAGCGACTGCGGTGCGGATGAATTGGTTTTTTATGACATTACGGCATCGGCGGAGGGCAGAGCGCTGTTCACCGATATCCTGACAGAGGTGGCACAGAATATCTTCATTCCGCTGACGGTTGGCGGCGGCATCAATACCCTTGCGGATTTTGACCGCGTGCTGAAATGTGGCGCGGATAAGGTGAGCGTGAACAGCGGCGCAATCAGAAACCCGGAGCTGATTCGCGAGGCGGCGCAGAAATACGGCAATCAGTGCGTGGTGCTTTCGGTGGATGTGAAGCGCGTGGATGGGAAATTCATGGTATTCGCCAAGGGCGGCAGAGAAAACACCGGCATGGAGGCCCTGCCCTGGATTGCGCACTGTGTCGAAATGGGCGCAGGCGAGGTGGTTGTGAATAGTATTGATACGGACGGCGTGAAGCAGGGGTTTGATTTAGAGCTGCTGAAGGAGGTCTGCGCTTTGGTGAATGTGCCTGTGATTGCATCGGGCGGCGCAGGCTGTATCGAGGATTTTGTGACGCTGTTCCGGGAAATTCCCGATATTGATGCAGGGCTTGCGGCATCCATCTTCCATTTCGGTGAGGTGGAAATTTCTGCATTGAAGGAACGGCTTGCGGCGGAGGGCATTATCGTCCGCAGATAAGAAAAGGAAGGGAGAGAAAACCGTGGTAAACATAGATGAATTGCGTTTTGATGAAAAAGGGTTGATTCCTGCGGTTGTAGTGGATACCTACAGCAAAAAGGTTTTGACCGTGGCATATATGAATAAGGAAAGCCTTGCCATCAGCATGAAGGAGGGCAGAACCTGCTTCTGGTCGCGCTCTCGTCAGGAGCTTTGGCGCAAGGGCGAAACGAGCGGCAATGTGCAGCATATTGTTTCCATTACGGCGGACTGCGACAGGGACGCACTGACGGTTGAGGTTGTGAAGGAAGGCCCTGCCTGCCATCTGGGGACAGAATCCTGCTTTTCCGATTTGGTGTATCTGAATCCTGCGTATCAGTCCTTCTCTGTGGATGGCTTGATGGAAATGCTGGAGGGCAGAAAAAAGGAAAAGCCCGAAGGCTCTTATACGACCTACCTTTTTGAAAAGGGCTTGGATAAGATTCTGAAAAAGGTCGGCGAGGAATGTACCGAGGTTATCATTGCGGCAAAGGCAGAGGACAGAGCCGAAACGATTTATGAAATTGCGGATTTGACGTATCATGTGATGGTGCTGATGACAGAGCAGGGGATTTCCCTTGCGGATATCCGCAAGGAGCTGGCAAAAAGACACATCATTGACCATAAGGTAAAGCAGGAGAAGATGACAAAATGAGATTTCCGAACATGAATTTTCATACCCACACCACCTATTGCGACGGGAAGGAAACGGCGGAGCAGATGGTGCAGGCGGCGATTGCGAAGGGCTTTACGCGCCTTGGCTTTTCGGGGCATGGGTTTAATGATTTCCGCCCGGAGGATCAGGAGGTCTGGTGCATGCGTCCGGAGGATGTGCCGAAATATCAGGCGGAGGTGCGCGCCCTTGCGGAAAAATATCAGGATAAGATTGAAATTCTCTGCGGCGTGGAGCAGGATGCCTGTTCGACTGCTCCGACAGAGGGCTTTGATTATGTGATTGGCTCTGTGCATTATGTGGAGAAGAACGGGATGTATTACTGCGTAGACGAAAGTCCTGAGGTGCTGGAGCAGGGCATCCGCGAGGGCTTCGGCGGTGATGTATATGCGCTGACGAAGCGGTTCTTTGAGATAGAGGCGGAGGTAGTCTCCCGAACAAATG
>UMKM01029623.1_pt1 | contig 14594 bp, 12 predicted proteins | sample 1966331 | NCBI WGS metagenome assembly UMKM01 (sample SAMEA4836176, study PRJEB28245) | human gut metagenome | biome: gut microbiome; material: fecal sample | place: Denmark | collected 2008 | reverse complement strand
CCATTATGGATGCCGACATCTTCATCAGCCTGACCCACTTCAAGGGCCACGAAGCGACTGGCTTCGGCGGAGCCATCAAGAACATCGGCATGGGCTGCGGTTCCCGTGCGGGCAAGATGGAGCAGCACTCCTCCGGTAAGCCCGCCGTGCAGGAGGAGCTCTGCCGCGGCTGCCACCGCTGCGCCAAGGAGTGCGGCTCCGATGCCATCCGCTACAACGAGAACAACAAGGCGGTCATTGATTACGAAAAGTGCAAGGGCTGCGGCCGCTGCATCGGTGCCTGCAACTTCGATGCCATCTATTCCATCGACAGCAGCGCCAACGAGGAGCTGGACCGCAAGATGGCAGAGTACGCCGCCGCCGTCTGTGCAGGCCGCCCCTGCTTCCACATCAGTCTGGTGCAGGATATCAGCCCCAACTGTGACTGCCACGGCGAGAACGATGCCCCCATCCTGCCGGATATCGGCATGTTCGCCTCCTTTGACCCCGTGGCGCTGGATCAGGCCTGTGCCGATGCCTGCCTGAACGCACAGCCCCTGCCCAACAGTCAGCTGGGCCAGAACCTTGCAAAGCCCGGCTGGAACTGCCACCACGACAACTTCAAGGATTCCAACCCCAATGTCGAGTGGAAGGCAACGCTGGAGCAGGCCGAAAAGATCGGCATGGGCACCCGCCAGTACACCCTGAAGAAGATATGAACATAAAAATAAGCCCGACAACGTCGGGCTTATTTTTATGTCTCTTGCATTCAGGGGCAGACGGAACGATCAATACTCGCTGGAAGCCGGGACCAGTACGTCAATGACATCGGCCAGGGCCTTCCAGTTTTCCTCGGAACAGCCGGGCAGCTCTTTGGCATCCAGACCGGCATCCTCGATGCGGCCGGTCATGCTGTCCTTGTCGGTCAGCAGGGTCTCGGCATCGGTCTTGATGAGCGGCCAGGCATCGGCAAAGCTCTGCTGGTCATCGGCGCTCAGGCTGTCGAACCACTGGGTATAGGCATCTTTGATGTCGCTGACCGGCTGGATGCTCATGTTGCAGCCATCGGCCCATTTCAGCAGGGAAGCCGCCGCGATGACGGATTTCAGCGAGCAGCCGGACACGCCGGGGCCCCAGCCGAGGCAGGGGGCAAAGGCATCGTCCGGGTCAGAGAGGGAGAACAGGGAGTTCTCGCCTGCGTCCAGCGGGCCCACCTTGCCAGTGTCGGCGGTCACGGTGGAAGAGGGGATGCTCTCGCTTGCAGAAGCGGAAGAGCTGGGAGCGGCAGTGCTGCCGGAAGAGGTGCTGCAGCCTGCCAGCACGCCGCACAGCAGGGCGGCGCAGACCAGCAGGGAAAGAATACGCTTGCGAATCATAGGAAAGCCTCCTTTTATCGTGTTCCGGCCCATCTGCCGGAGAAACTGCTCTGGTACATTTCTAGTATACTGTTCTGCCGGGCTGTTGTCAATCGGCGTGCGCAGGACGATTTTTCACCCCGGCTGTGCAAACTATACAAACTTTTGTCCTTTTTTTCTCAGTCGGGCGGGATTGACATTTTTTGCGCTGGCGCGTATAATCCGGCCATGGTCAAACTGAGAGAAACGGGTGAAGAACCGGGAAAAGGGGGAGAAACGGATGCAGAAATTTCTGCGGCGGCTGGAACGCTTTTCACAGTCGCTGCTGTCGCCGCTGTCTTATCTTTCAGCGGCGGGTCTGCTGCTGGTGCTGGGAGCGCTGCTCACCAGCAAGCCCTTGTGTCAGGCACTGCCGGTGCTGCAGTGGGCTCCGCTGCAGCTGATGGGTCAGCTGCTTTACAACGGGATGATGGTGCTCATCAACAACCTCAGCGTCATTCTCTGCGTGGGGGTGGCTGCCGTGCGCGCCAAAACCGAAAAGCAGGATGCCGCCCTGCTGGCGCTGATGGCCTATCTGGTGTTCCTCACAGCCAACCACACCGCGCTGGAAGCGCTGGGACTGCTTGCCCAGCCGAACGGGATGACCGGCCTTGCGGGCACGGGCCAGACCACCATTCTGGGCATTCAGGTGGTGGACACCGGCGTGGCAAGCGGCATCGTGCTGGGCTTTGCGGCGGCGTGGCTCTTCAACCGCACCTGCGAAAAGCAGTTTTATGGCATGATCACCCAGCTCTATTCGGGCCTGCGGTGGTCGTTTTTGTGGCTGTCGGCGCTGGCGGTGGCACTGGGGCTGGGGTTCTGCTTTGTCTGCCCGCCGCTGCAGCGGGCGGTCAGCGCCCTCACGGGCTGGATCGCGGCTTCAGGGAACGCGGGTGTGTTCCTTTACGGCTTTCTGGAACGGCTGCTCATCCCCACCGGCCTGCATCACCTCATCTATATGCCCTTCCAGTTCTCTTCGCTGGGCGGCAGCCTGACCGTAGGCTCTGTGACCTACACAGGTGCTTACGCCGTCTGCATGACCGAGTACACCATGGGCCTGCCCCTCTCAGACGGCATCGTCTGGATGTACACCGGCTTCACCAAGACCTTTGGCTATCTGGGCATTGCAGCGGCCTTCATCTTCACGGCCCGCAAAGAGAACCGTGCCCGTACCGCCGCCGCTATGATTCCGCTGGCGGTCACGGCCTCGGTGGCCTCCATCACCGAGCCCATTGATTTTCTGTTCTGCTTCGTTTCGCCCCTGCTCTGGGTGGCCCATGCGGTCATTACGGGCAGCTTTATGGTGCTGCTCCATGTCCTGCATGTCCGGGCCTTTACCTCCAACCTGCTGGGGTCGCTGGTGTTCAACCTGAGCGCCGGGGAGCAGCTGCAGAACATGCCGCTGCTCTATCTGCTGGGCTTTGCGGAGATCCTGACCTACTTTGCCGCGTTCAGCATCCTCATCAAGGCAAAGGATCTGCCCACCCCGGGCCGGGAAGCTGCCCTTTCCGCAGACCAGTCCCCGTACACCGACCCGCAGGAGGTGTGCCGGTTCATTGCCGCGCTGGGTGGGCCGGAGAACATCGCCCAGCTGGGAAACTGCTTCACCCGCCTCCGGCTCACGGTGCGGGATGCCTCGCTGCTGGATATGGGGGCTCTGCTCTCTCTGCCCCATAAAGGTCTTGTGGTGCAGGGCACCCGGGTCCAGCTGGTCTGCGGCCTGCACGCCGCCCAGCTCCGCCATGCGCTTGAACAGCAGCTTGCCGAGATGGCCCCGGTGTGATTGCATTTTGATAAGAGAAACGGTATAATTGTGGCGAAACCTCTCAGTTGTCTGCGGCGACAGCTCCTCTAACAGGGGAGCCAAGAAAGGCCCCTGCCTCTCCTATTAGAAGAGGTGGCATTGCGAAGCAATGACGGAGAGGTTTAGCAATGGATAACCTGAAAATAAAGGAGAACATAAAATGCAGAATAACACCTTTTCCGTCGAAGGTCTCTTCGATTTTCTGAACGCCGGTGTCAGCGCCTTCCACTCCACGGCTGCGGCTGTGAAGCTCCTGGAGGAGAACGGCTACCAGAACTGCCCCGAGAGTGCAGCCTGGGAGCTGGTGCCCGGCGGCAGATATTACACCACCCGCAATGCATCTGCCGTGCTGGCATGGCGGATGCCCAAGGGTGAGCTGACCGGCTGGCATGTCACCGCCAGCCACAGCGATTCTCCCACCTGGCGCATCAAGCAGCTGGACGGCGGCAAGGACACTGTCTTTGCCAAGGCGGAGACCGAGGGCTACGGCGGCATGATCATGCCCACCTGGCTGGACCGTCCCCTGAGCGTGGCGGGCCGCATTCTGGTCCGCACGGAGAACGGCATCCGGAGCCTGCTGGTCCACCCCGACCGGGCGCTGGCTGTCATCCCCAACCTCTGCATCCACTTCAACCATGACCTGAACAACGGCATGAAGTACAACCCTCAGGTGGATCTGCAGCCCATCTTTGGTGAGGCGGGCTCCACCCTGCGGGACGCTCTGGCTGAGGAGGCCGGGGTCAAGGCAGAGGATATCGTGGACGCTGACCTGGTGCTCTGCACCCGGGAAAAGGCCGAGCGCGTGGGCCTGAAGGGCGAATACTTCATGTCCGGCCGCATCGATGATCTGGAATGTGCCTACACCACCCTGTGGGGCTTCCTGCAGGGCCGCGGCGAGGAGGAAGGCCGGGGTGATATGTGGGTCATGTTCGACAACGAGGAGGTGGGCTCCTCCAGCCGGCAGGGCGCACAGGGCACCCTGATGGCCAATGTGCTGGCCCGCATTGAGGAAAAACTGGGGGTCACCCGGGAGCAGAGCATCCGTGCCTGCACCAACAGCCTGCTGCTGAGCGCTGACAATGGCCACGCCACCCACCCCAACCACCCCGAAAAGAGCGATCCCGCCAACGTGGCGGTCATGGGCGGCGGTGTGCTGCTGAAGTACAATGCCCGCCAGACCTACACCACCAGCGGCTTTACCGGCGCTGCCTTTGCCGAGATCTGCAAAAAGGCCGGTGTGCCGGTGCAGGTGGCCGCAAACCGCGCGGATGTTCCCGGCGGCTCCACGCTGGGCAACCTGCTGGGCCACCAGATCCTGATCCCCATGGTGGATATCGGTCTGGCACAGCTGGCCATGCATTCCGCAATGGAGACCGCCAGCTGCAAGGATGCCGAGTACATGGCAAAGGCCGTGGCCGAGTTCTATAACACGCCCATCTCCCAGCCTGTGGACGGCGAGTGGAAGCTGGGCCTGTGAGCGCTGTGACCGGGCGCTTTGCCCCCAGCCCCAGCGGGCGGCTGCATCTGGGCAATCTGGCCTGCAGCCTGCTGGCCTGGCTCAGCGCCAGAAGTCAGGGCGGGCGCATCGTTCTGCGCATTGAGGATCTGGATGCCGAGCGCTGCCCTCGCAAATATGCCGACGCACTGGAAGAGGACCTGCGCTGGCTGGGCCTTGTCTGGGACGAGGGCGGCAGCAGCGGCGGCCCCAACGGCCCCTATTACCAGAGCGAGTGCGCCGCCATCTACACCGAGAGCTATAACAAACTGGAAGCACAGGGCCTTGTTTACCCCTGTTTCTGCTCCCGTGCCCAGCTCCATGCCGCCAGCGCACCCCACACCTCCGACGGCAATGTGATCTATCCCGGCACCTGCCGGGGGCTGACGGCGGAGCAGATCGCCGAAAAGAGCAAAAAGAAAGCCCCGGCCTACCGTCTCATGGTGCCCGATGAGGACATCACCTTCACCGATGGCTGTATGGGCCCCCACACCGAGAACCTGCTCCACGACTGCGGGGATTTCTACCTCCGCCGCGCCGATGGCGTGTTTGCCTACCAGCTGGCTGTGGTGGTGGACGATGCCCGCATGGGCGTGACGGAGGTGGTGCGGGGCGCGGACCTGCTTTCTTCCACCGCGCGGCAGCTTTATCTTTACCGTCTGCTGGGCCTGCCCGCCCCAAAGTTTGCTCATTGCCCGCTCCTGCTGGCTCCCGATGGCCGCCGCCTGTCCAAACGGGACGGGGACCAGAGCCTGGAAAACCTGCGGGCAAAGTATACGGCGGAAGAGATCGTGGGCAGGCTTGCCTTTGCCTATGGTCTCCAACCTGAACCGGCTCCCCGCACCCCGGAAAGCCTGATTCCAGACTTTTCCTGGGACAAGGTGCCCAAGCAGGACATCTGCCTGCCGGAAGGCCTGTTTTAAGCAAACCTACGATTTTTGCCATGCCTGTGCAAAGATCGTGGGTTTTTCTTTACAAAAAAAAACAATCTATGGTAAAATATAACTAGAGATTTTGCCGAAACGGAAAGGAGCCTGTTATGCGTAAAATGTTAAAAGCGTCGAGTTTGTTGATTTGTGCAATGCTTTTGTTCAGCGCATGTGCAAGCTCTTTGAATCTGAGACCGGGACCTTTCCGTTCGGAAATGCAGGATGTTTTCGTTCAGCAGACGACACTTACGGTTCCGGCCAGTCACGCCGAGCATGGGGAGGATTATGTCATTGAGTGGCAGGACCCTGTGATGGAAAAGCACGTCCGGAAATGGCTTGACCGCCCGAAGGGAGATATCTATCACAGCGATGTCTGGGATTATCAGCGGGTCTCGATAAATTCCGGAACCGGCGTAGGGGATCTCATCGTCAAAGATGCACCGGATGGGGTGGACATTGGAAGAAACGTCAACAGCAATGAGCAGCTGGCAGCCTGCGCAGTCAGCGTAGAGGGAACGTATGATCCGGTGACCTCTCTGGCAGACCTGCGGCATTTTGACAGCTTGCAGGTATTGTCGGTCAATAATAGAAGGGGAGCCCCACCCATTACAGATCTGACAGGTCTGGAGGAATGCAAAAATCTGATGCTTTTGAGTGTGCCCAGTGTGGAGAGCAGCGCATTCCCGACCTTTGCAAAGCTGGATTCTGTGGTAGAGCTGAAGTATGGCAGTGACGGGATCCGGGCGGATTCCAATGTCTCCGACCTTTCGGCGCTGGCGCAGATGAAGTCGCTGAAGATGCTGTGGATCACCGGCAGTGAGGTCGATCTGACCCAGCTGGCCGGAGCTGACTTGCGGGTCCTGAGACTGGACGTGACCCGGATCGGTTCGCTGGAACCGCTGAAGCAGATGGAAAATCTGAGCTTTCTGCAGCTGTGCCAAGGGCCGGAGATCGACAGCTTTGCCCCGCTGGCGGAGAGCAGTGTGCAGTATCTGAGTATGTCTCTCTCTCAGGGTGCACAGGAAGCCTACAAGGACATGGATTATACTCCCCTGACCCAGATGCCGCAGCTGATCTGGCTGGATCTGACCAACAACATCACGTTTGATACGGAAACCTGCAAAAAACTGCTGGCAAACGATACGGCCCTGAAATATCTGAAAATTTCCTATACATCAGCGGCCAAAGATGCCGAAGAGCTGGATACAGCGCACCTGAAAGAGTTCACTGCCCCGGCTCCGTAATGCCCCAAAATGCAAAACACCCATGCCAGCGCCGGCATGGGTGTTTTTCTGTACAGATTCAGAGCCGCTGCAAGGCTCTTGCATCGCTGCGTTCCAGTGCGGTCATGGCCGTATCCAGAACCATGGCCAGGAGGATGCCCAGCAATACGTCAATGCAGCTGTGCTGCTTGAGCAGGACCGTGGACGCAATGATGGAAACGCAGAGCACGGCGGAGGCAGGCCGCATCCAGCGGCGGCCCGGCGTTTCAAAGATGCGGCTGCGGTAGTAGGCCATCATCAGGGTGACGGAGTTGAACACATGGATGGAGGGGCAGACGTTGAGGGGCGTGTCGGTGGCATAGAGCATCCGCACAGCCTGAGCAAAGAGGTCGCTGCCGTATACCCGGTAGGGCCGCAGATCCAGCCCGGTGGGCAGGATGACATAGCAGGCCAGCGCAATGGTCATGCCCGCAAACAGGGGCAGGCAGAGCCGCCAGAAGTCGGCCCGGGGCGCTTTCCACAGCAGGTAGAACAGGGTGAACGGGATCCATACGAACCACGCAAAGTAGGGCACGATGGCATATTTGCAAAAGGGGATCAGGTCGTCCAGATGGCAGTGCACCAGAACATCGGGCACGGCAATATGGACTTCGAGCCAATGGAACGCCGAAAGGTAAAACAGGAGATAAAACGCCATGAACGAAACGGGATGGCGGGAAAACCAGTTGCGCATGGAACACACTTCCTTTTCTGGAATGGGGGCCGCAGCCCCGCCTAAAGTTCTTTGCAGCGTATGATTATACCGCGCAAAGACGAAGAAAACAAGACAAAAAGCTGACAAAATCGTGAACACATCCGCGCGGAATTTGGTATGCTTTGGGGAAGCGGATGCAGGGGAGAGAAGCTTCTGCCTATTGATACGAGACAGGATGCGGGTTTCCTGCACAAAAAAGGCCCTCCCCGCCAAAAGTGCAATGGCGGGGAGGGCCGGATATACGGAAACTCAGATCACCTTTTGTTCCATCCACTTGCCGCGGACAAAGCGGACGCAGAAGAACAGCGAGCGCATGGCCCAATCCAGGAACATGCCCATCCAGATGAACAGCAGGCCGCAGTGGAACTTGAGCACCATCAGGTAGCAGAAGGCCACCCGGAACACCCACATGGAGATGACGCTGACCGTCATGGTAAAGGCGGCATCTCCGGCGGCGCGCAGGATGTTGGGCAAGGTGAAGCTGGAGGGCCACAGGATCAGCGATACAGCGTTGAACCAGACCATCAGCTCCAGTGCCATGCCGTAGGCCTCCGGCGAGAGGTTGAACCAGGAGAGCGCCAGCTTGTTCAGGAAGAACAGGCCGGAAAGGTTCATCACCCAGTCCCCGGCGTAGGCGGTCAGGAGCAGCAGGCGGGAATAGCGCTTGGCCTGCACCTTTTCCCCGGCACCCAGACACTGGCCCACAACGGTCAGCGCGCCGATGCCCACGGCGGAGGCGGGCACGTTCAGGAAGCTGGAGATGTTGCCTGCCACAGCATTTGCGGCAATGGCCGCGGTGCCCAGCGTGCTGGTCAGGCTGGAGACCGACAGCTTGCCGATCTGGAACATGCCGTTCTCGATGCCGGCGGGGATGCCGACTTTCAGGATGCGCTTGATGAGGTCGAGGTCAGGCTTCAGGTCGGTGAGGTGGTCGACGCGCAGCGCACAGTCCGGCTTCTGCAGCAGGAACATCACGGTGAAGCAGGCGATCATCCGGCTCACGAGGCTGGCGGTGGCCGCACCCATCACGCCCATGCCGAACCCGTAGATCAGGATGGCGTTGCCGCCAATGTTCACCACGTTCATCACCAGGCTGGAAAGCATACTGATCTTGCTGTTGCCCTGGGCGCGGAACAGGGCCGCACCGGCGTTGTACACGCCGATAAAGGGATAGCTCAGGGCCGAGAGCAGGAAATAGGTCTCGGCGTAGCGCATCACATCCGCGTCAATGGAGCCGAAGATGCCCCGCAGGATGGCGTGCCGCCCCACCGCCACGATAACGGCGGTGACCACGCTGAGCGAGATCATAATGAACATGATCTGGGCGGCGCTGGCCTTGGCCCGTTTGGGCTCCCGGTGGCCGATGTACTGGCTGGCGACCACCGCGCCGCCGGTGGCCAGTGCGCTGAGCAGCTGGATCATCAGCACGTTGAAGGAGTCCACCAGGCTCACGCCCGAAACGGCGGCTTCGCCCACCGAGGAGACCATCAGGGTGTCCGCAAGACCGATGGAGATGCTGAGGGCCTGCTCTGCCACCAGCGGCAGGAAAAGTGAAATGAGCTGTTGACGGTTGAACAGTGGTCTTGATGTGGTCGATGCGTCTGTCATGGTGTCCTCCCTTGGCGCGTGGATTCAAACACACCCATGATAGCGCGGAATGACGTGAAAATCAAGATGTTGTATCCAACAAACCTGAAAATCAGGCAAACTCTTTGCTGGGGGTCAGGCTGGTGCCGTAATAAACGATGTAGTCGTAGGGGATCTGGGGGTTGTACGCGGCCAAATCGCCGTACTTGGCCAGAATGTCGTTCCGCAGGCCGCCCACCTCGATGTCATGGTCAGAGACGTTCCGCACCGAGAGGAAGGAGTGACCGCTGGAATTGATGGAGGCATCGCCCTGATCCTCGGCCCGGGCGTAGATGCGCAGCTGGGCCACGGCACCCTCGGCGGGTTCTGCACCGTAGGCCTGAACGGCAGATTTATGGTCGGCCTGTTCAAAATCGTAGGGGCCGCCGGTGCTGGTGGTAAAGCCGACGATGTTGCGGATCTGATCCTCAAGGGGGCTTACATCGGTGATGACACGTTCGTCCTGGGGGGCGGGCGTGGCGGCGGGAGCCTCGGCCAGTGCGGGGGTGCTGCCGGACACGCACAGGGCCAGCGTCAGGCAGAGGGAAAGGGCGCGGAACAGCTTTTTCATGGGGTGACCTCCAAAGAGAAAAAAATTCAGGTCAAGGATAGACGATTTTTGGGGCGCTGTCAAGAAAAAGATATCTGTCGCCTTTACCCCCGGTGCCGGTTGTGTTAAAATGTAGCTGGTAGCCGTGCCCGGTGGTTTGGGGCATGGGGCCGATCGGAAGGTAAATGAATCTGACCCAGAGAGGGGAACAACCTATGCCAAAAGAAGCACACAAGGTCGTGGTCATCGGGCACCGCAACCCCGATACCGATTCCATCTGCTCCGCCATTGCCTATGCGGAGCTCAAAAACCGCACCAGCACGCTGGTCTGTGAGCCGCGCCGTGCCGGTAAAATGAATCAGGAGACCGAGTTCGTCCTGAAAAAGTTCGGTGTCACGCCGCCCCGGATGTGCACCGACGTGAACCCCAAGATCCGGGACGTGGATTACCGCGAGATGCCGGGCATCCCGGGCTCCACCAGCCTGCGCCGCGCATGGAAGATCATGCGCGACCAGCAGATCGACACCCTGTCCATCACCAGCGCGGACAACGAGCTGGAGGGCATCATCACCGTGAAGGATCTTGCTACCGCCAACATGGACGTGTTCGATACCGCAGTGCTGGCCAAGAGCCGTACCTCTTATAAGAATATCCTTGAAACGCTGAACGGCACCATGGTGGTGGGCAATGCCGACGCGGTCTGCACCACCGGCCACATCAAGATCGGCACCGCCACCCCCGAGATGCTGGAAAGCAGTGTGGAAAAGGGGGATATCGTCATTCTGAGCAACCGGTACGAAAGCCAGCTCTGCGCCATTGAAAAGGAAGCCTCCCTGCTCATCATCTGCAATGGGGCCAAGGTGGGCCGCACCATCCAGCGCATTGCCGATGAGACCGGCGTTGCCATTATGACCACCCCCGTGGATACCTACGCGGCGGGCAAGCTCATCAGCCAGTGCGCCCCCATCTCCTATTATATGACCCGGGACAACATCCTCAAATTCACCCTCGTCACCCCCGTGGCCGATGTGCTGCGGGTGATGGCAAAGGTGCGCCACCGCTATTTCCCCATCCTCGATGAGGAAGGCAAATACTGCGGCATGGTCAGCCGCCGCAACGTCATTGCCCTGCGCAAGCGGCGCATCATTCTGGTGGACCACAACGAGGCCACCCAGGCCGTGGAGGGCTTTGATCAGGCCGAGATCCTGGAGATCATCGACCACCACCGCATCGGCAGTCTGGAGACCAGTGGCCCGGTCTACTTCCGCAACCAGCCCGTGGGCTGCACCGCCACCATCATCACCCAGATGTACGATGAAAACGGTGTGGACATCCCGCCCCAGATCGCGGGCCTGCTGCTGGCGGCTATCCTTTCGGATACGCTGGCCTTCCGCAGCCCCACCTGCACCCCCGTGGATGAAAACGCCGCCAAGCGTCTGGCCAAGATCGCAGGCGTGGACATTGAAGAGTTTTCCACCGAAATGTTCGAGGCCGGTGAAAAACTGGACGGCAAGACCCCCGAAGAGGTCTTTTTGCAGGACTTCAAGGTGTTCATGTGCGGCGATATCCGCTTTGGCGTGGCGCAGGGCAGCTACATGACCCGCAAAAACCTGCAGGCCGCCCAGGCGCTGCTCCAGCCCTATCTGGAGGAGGCCCGCAACAAGCAGAACGTGGAGGACCTCTACATGCTGCTGACCGATGTGCCCAAGGAGGAGAGCGTGGTCATCTGCACCGGCCGCTACGCCGCCGAGGTGTTGAGCAACGGCTTTGAGAGCCGGCCCGCTGCCGACGGCAGCTGGACGCTGCCCGGCGTGGTCAGCCGCAAAAAGCAGTTCATCCCCGCCATGATGAGCGCCTATCAGGAGCTGTAACCCCCGATACAAAACACGAAGCCCCCGGAACCCTGCATGTTCCGGGGGCTGTTGTGTTTTGTAAGGGAGCGTCAGGCTGCGACTTTTAAGGGAGAGTTATCAGTCCAGATGGTGCCATCCAAAAGCTTTGTTACGGCCAGTGTGCCGTTCACACTGACCCGCGCGGGGTCCAGCGCATAGAAATCGCTCTCCCGCAGGTTTTCGGGGTCTGCCGTGGGGGAGATGCCCACCACGCACACCCAGTGTCCGTAGGTGCTGCTGGTGGCGATGTGGGGGTAATTGACCTCTTTCCAGCCGGAGCCGGAGAGATGGTATTCATAGCTCGTCACGCGGTTGGTGTGCTTGGACACGCCGCTGACAGCGGTGTTTTTCAGATGTACGATGACGGGCCGCCCGGCCTGCAGCTCTTCATACAGGCGGGAAAGGCAGTTGGAAAGGGAGCCGCTGTAAGCGTAGTACCCGGCGGCAGACCATACCGCGCCGTTCGACCACATCCCGCTGCCTGAGCAGGGCTTGCCATCCAGAATGGTGCGGGCGTAGCGCAGGGCGTACCAGCTGCACCGGCCCGAGGTCTGGTTGCCGATGGAGACAATCTGCTGGCTGTCGAAGGACAGCAGCGTGATGCCGTTCACATTCTGCAATTGTGCCGCCGCAGCCTTTGGCGCGGCCAGAAAGCTCAGGCACAGAAGAACTGCTGCCATGAAAACGCGCACCGGAGCGCGCAGGGAACCGTGATGCATGGGGCAAACTCCTTTTCCTTGTTCAGGAACGGCACCCGGCGGTTCCCATTGCCTTAAGTTTAGCACCAAATCGTGGTAGAATTGTGTAAACGCCGGAAATATTTTCCGGTTTTTGCCCCGGGCATGGCAAAGGATCTTTGCGAAAATTCGTTCTGGAAAAAACAACAAAAGCAGGAGAAAATGTTTGGTGAAGCTGGCAATTGACAAAAGCGACAGTCGTTGGATAAAATAAAATTAGAAAGGGCCCTGTTTCAAAATGGAAAGGCACCCTGCATATTATGAAAAACACAACAAAACGACTGGAGGTCCCGACATGAAAATGCTGAAAAAACTGGCCGCTTTGATTCTGGCGGCGACCATGGTACTTGTTCTGTTCACCGCCTGCGGCGGTGATACCACATCGACCCCTGAGGCTCAGGCGGAAGCTCAGATGATGAGCACGATCAATAAACAGCGTGGTTCGGCAGCACAGCTGTGCAATGACACCGAGCTCAAACAGGAAGCTGAAAAGTTCCTGGATTCGAAAGTGAACATCGATACAGGTTTTTCGATTTTTAAGAATAACTTAGAAGTTAAGTGTGATGACAAGGGTGTTTATACGGCTAAGTTTGTGATTGCAAACGAGTATACCGGAAAGTTGCTGGAAGAATTCTTTAAGAAGGTAAACAATGAGAATAAGGGTATGGACATCAACGCAGTTGGCAAGTGGACCAAGGTTGGTGTAGCCGCAAAGACAGTTAAGGGCAACATGTACATTTCTATCGTTGTTCAGGTTAACACCAAAGCATAAGGATACAGTAATACACTCCCCGGAGCGTGGCTGAAAGGCCGCCCTCCGGGGCTTTTTTGCGTCTGGGGCACTTGACTTATAATTATAATATAATTATAATATAGATATGGAAAGTGAGGTCTGTGTTATGCTCAAAGAGTACGATTTCAGCAATGCAAGGAAGAACCCCTACGCCAAGGCGCTGAAAAAACAGATCACCATTAACATTGACAGCAATACCATTGATTACTTCAAGGAGCAGGCCGAAGTGGTGGGTATCCCTTACCAGACCCTGATCAATTTGTACTTGAAAGACTGCGTTGCCAATAACCGTCATTTGTCTCTGTCGTGGCAGTGAGAAGAAAAACAGGCTCGTCCGGTTTTGCTCCGGACGGGCTTTTTGTTTGCAACTTTCCCATAAAAGATGCAAAAAAGGCTGTGATGTGGTACAATAAAAAATAGATTTTGTCGAAAGAAAGGAACCTTTGGATGCAGCTGTTTGAACTGGTCAGCCCGCGGCTGTTCCGCCCGCTGGCGGGGCCCAACCGGGCGTTTTATGCGGAGCTGCTGCTCCTGCTGTGGGAGGAGTGCCGCCACACGGCGGATTACTCCATCTCCCGGGCAGAAGCGGTGAGCCGGGCCGAGGATTACTTTGCGGCACTGGCAAAGCCGCTGGCACTGGATGCCGATGACGCGGGCGATGAAGCCGAACAGCCCACCCGGGATCCCCATACCCTTGCGCTGGGCTTTCTGCTCCGCCTGCGCCGCACCGGCTGGCTGGAAGAGCAGCCCGGCAGCTATGAGGAAGAGCCTGCCCTTGCCTTTGTGCCCGAGGTGGCTCCTCTGCTGGAAGCGCTGGAAGAGATCCTGAACCCGCGTGTTGTCACCTACACCGGCAAGCTGTACAAGGCCTGGCAGCTGCTGCAGAACATCGGGGAGGAAAAGAGCCCCTATGAGAATGTTCTGCGGGAGGTGGCCTCCGATCTGGAAACACTGAACAAGTCCCTGCGGGCGCTGAATGCGTCCATCGGGCATTATATCGACCGGCTCACCCGCAACCGCACCCCGCAGGAGGTGCTGGAGCTCTTCGACCAGTACGAGGAAAAGGTGGTGGCCGCCGCTTACCACCGCTTCAAGACCAGCGATAACCTGTTCAATTACCGCGCTTATCTGGAAGAGGAGCTGGACGACTGCGAGGCAGAGCACCTGCCCCGGCTGGCGCTGGATTACGCCCGGGTGGAGCGCTGTGCCCCCGGCGAGGCAGCCCCTGCCGTGCGTGCCCTCATCCAGAAACTGCGGGATTCGCTGGAAGAGATGAGCACCCTGATGCGCCAGATCGACCAGAGCCACATCCGCTACCGCAAGCGGGCTGTGCAGCGGGCACAGTTCCTGCTGCTGAGCGACCGTTCTTCGCAGGGCAGCGTCACCGCCCTGCTGCGCCGCTACGCCGAGGACATCCG
>UMKM01056744.1_pt1 | contig 14871 bp, 12 predicted proteins | sample 1966331 | NCBI WGS metagenome assembly UMKM01 (sample SAMEA4836176, study PRJEB28245) | human gut metagenome | biome: gut microbiome; material: fecal sample | place: Denmark | collected 2008 | reverse complement strand
AAAAGGGTATATTTACCCTAACTTCACTTTGTCATTTAAGCAATTATTAATAGAACAAAAAATAAACCGACATTGATAAAAACTCAATATCGGTTTAATGTCGGTTATGATTTTTAAATAAAGAGAATAATATAACTGTTATGCATCATACCAATTAAAATTTTCATAATCGGGATACATTTCAGAAAACTCATCGTCACTGTATTCGTTTTTCACTTCATTTGCTATATCTACTACATAATAAGTATTACCGATTTTCAAATACGCAAAATTATTGTCATAAGCAAATGAATCAAAACAGCCGCTCAATGTTTTTGTGCCGTTATTTATTACATCATCAACTTCTGTCGGTGGAATATATAACTCGTCCTGTAACATACTGTCTGATTTATCGTTGTTATGAGCGATTTTAAAAATAAATTTATTTTCAAAGGTATAAACGGTCACATCAATCATCGAAATTACAGCATACCGTAAATAATTAAACTTACGCATATTAAAGTTAGTATAAAAAATTTAACACTTTCCTCATAATTTTCTCATATAAAAATCAACAGTGATTGGTATATATCACTAACAGTATAATTTAAAGGATTTTCAAACAATACTTAATTTTAAAGCTGACAAACTTCAACTGTTTTATTGTTAAACTTTCTTGACAAAGCAAAATATTTATAATAGAATATTAACAGATATGTGCCAATAGCTCAGCAGGATAGAGCGTCTTTCTTCTAAGAATATGTTGCAACGACCGCCTTTGGAGCAAAAGTGATTGACAACGAGTTAATATAAGCCTAAAATTGAATAGATTTTAAAGATGTTTCCGTAGCTCAGCTGGATAGAGCGACCGCCTCCTAAGCGGTAGGTCGGGTGTTCGAATCACCTCGGGAACGCCATTTTAAGCCGTTTTTGATGATTTTTCATCGAAAGCGGCTTTTCTCTTTTTACGGCTTCCGCTTCCGTGATCGTGCTAACAAAAGTGTGTGGTTATCTAACAGGTGTTAGCACGAAATCGCTGATCTTGCTAACAAAAACCGTCGTTTTGCTAACAGCGTTAAAAATTCCAATTAATCTCTGCTAACAGATTAGTTGTGCGGTATGGTGGTAGTTTATTCGCATAATTGAAAACAAATCCTTTCTATATATAATAATGGTATAAGGAATAATGGTATAAGGAAGTGATTATTATGAAAGATCCTAAATACCATATATATCTTACGAATGAAGAACACTCCGAGGTTTTGAAATCACTTATTGACCTCAAAAATGAAATGATTGTACAGGGTAAATACACTGATGTATTGGATGAAATCATCGTCAAGCTATACAAATCCCGAAAAAAGAATATAAAGGTAATATACATTTAAATTAAGCTATTTAGCCGTCTGTTCCTTAATTGGAGCAGGCGGCTTTTTTGCGTTTATTCAACTTTTTTCAAAAAAAAATAAAAAAATTTTGAAAATAGACTTAAAAAACACCCTCTCCCATTGGGTATAGGTGAAAGGGCTTTTTTCCGAGCAATCGGAAAAGACCTTTTCACAGACCTTTGACAACTGAATATCATTTCTTCAAGTACGTTACTTGTGTAAGCAGAAATGTAAAGCTACCGCAGCGGTACGCCACGACCTCCCCTTGTTTAAGAGCGAGCGCTAATTCCGTCTGTGAGTATCGGGCTGCTCCCGATATGGCGACGACCTACACAAGCGATAATGATACTTCTCTACGGAGCTGGCGGAGAACCCGGCAGAGGTGAAATCCCTATGATACAGATGAGCTGTCTGTTCCTTAGTGACTTCCCGTGAGCGTTTGCTCGGCAAGGGGTGTTGAGAACAAATATTGCCTGACCGGTTAGGAAATGAGCCGGTCAAGTACATAGCCATGCTGCGATGGCTATGAATACTACGAAAGGAGGATGCACAAAGTGTCAAACTGCAAAACGATTGCTATATGCAATCAAAAAGGCGGAGTTATGGGGGTACAAAATGATTGCCTTTATTCCGATACCGACTACACCGAATGGTATGTTGACAAGTACGGAGACCTTAGAGCCGATGAAAGCGCAAGAAAAGACGACAGCGTGAGAGCAATGCTGCGCATAGAGCCAAAACCAAGGCGGAACGCTGGGCGGCGAATGACGGTCATAAGTACCCTAAGCGTGTGTGCGAACAATGCGGCAAAGAGTTTTATCCAAACAGCACAAGGCAGAGGTTTTGCAATACTGACTGTACAAAAGCCCATCAGCAAGCCGAAAAAGAAAAGAAACGCTATGCTGAAAAGGGCAACCACACCTTCCGTCAAAAGGTCTGCAAGATTTGCGGCAAGCCCTTCTGGCCGTCCAACGGTCAGGAGGTGCTGTGCTCCGAGGAATGCAAAACCATCAACCGCAGGCAGAAACAACTTGCCTATTATCACCGTAAGCAATTCGGGCAGAAAGCCGGAGAAGCAATATAATTCAAGGAGGACGACACAATGGAGAAATACATCACAGACGAAAGGACAGGCTTGTAGTATGAGCTTGTCGGGGACTACTATCTGATTGCCGGAGAGGAGGAACCGGAGGGCAGGCCTATTGGCATTTGGGGACAGCGACACCTGCGATACATTCGCAAGCACACGACCAGTCTGTATGCAGAGCTGCTGACCACCAGCAAGCTGAACGATTACCTTGCAGACCTCAACGAGCAGGCAGAAGCAATGTTTTCTCGGCTGGTAAAGCAGCTTTCCGAAAAGGAGAGCGTAACGGAAGCCCTCAAAGCGGAAAACCAAATGCTGTGGGTACAGAGAATGAACAATATCCGCAGCGCTGCTATGGAAATCGTTTCGAGTGAGCTTATATACTGTTAATACTAAGTAAGAAAAGTCACTGTCAACAGACGGCGGCTTTTCCTTTTCGGGTAGTATTCAAGAAGACATAAAATATCGTGAGTAATGGAAGAAGCCGGCGTTTGCGGAAATGTCACAATTTACGGAGGTAAAGTTTCAAATTTCACTTGCCTTTTTGCACTTGTTATGATATTATTAGTATGCGTACTAAAACACTTAAAGAGAGGTAATATATTTGCGAAGAGACAGCAGTGAAACAAAGAGGAAAATACTGACCGTGTGCGTCCGTCTCTTTCTGGAACAGGGATATAAAAACACCTCTGTCAGTCAGATTGTGGACGAAGCAGACGTGGCAAGAGGAAGCTATTTGAATTTGTTTCCGACCAAGGACAGAGTTTTGCTGGATTTGACCGAAACGATGTTTGGCGGACAGTTCGGCGTGGCGAGAAGCATCGCAGACAGCAAGCTGCCGCCGGTTTACGCCTATGCGGTGGAAACGGCTATCCAGCTGACACTGACCGAGTTGAACGAGAACCTGCGGGAAATCTACATTGAGGCCTATTCCCTACCCGACACTTCGGAATATATCTACCTGCATACCACGGCAGAGCTGAAGCAGATCTTCAGCGCAAATTTCCAGGATTACAGCGACAGCGACTTTTACGAGATGGAAATCGGCACGGCAGGACTGATGCGCAATTATATGGCGAGAAAATGCGATATTCATTTCCCGATGGAGCGCAAGCTCAGCCGCTTTTTGACGGCGGCCATGCGAGTGTATAAGGTGCCGGAGGAGGAACAGGCAAGGGTGCTTGCCTTTATTCAATCGCTGGATATCAAGGCAATTGCCACAGAGGTTATGTATAAGCTGTTTGCCATGCTGGAAATGAAATATGATTTTAAGCTGTCAAAGAACGGCGAAACGGAGGTAACAGAATATGAAAAAACGAATACTTAGTATCTTGCTGACTTTATGCATGACGCTCTGTCTTACGCCGATAAGCGTGTTTGCCGAGGAGGTTGGGGCAGGGGGCTCTGCTGCGATACAGCTTGGTGCAGATGCAATAAGTGTGTTAAGTAAAAATGTAAACACAGCGACCGCACCGACTGTGTATTTTGGGCAAAACCAAGAAAATAAGCCTGCCGCATGGCGAGTTATCGGCTATGACGGAAGCGGTGTTACAAGCGCACAAGGGGATATTACCCTGCTTGCGGCAGGCGCTATGGGAGTTATACCATTTGCCGATATCATATTATACAACGATTACGCACCGAGTAATTTGAAAACCGCGATAGATGCGCTTGCAGCAAAGCTGACGACAGAAGAAAATGCTGCCGTAAAGAAACGGACGCTTACAAGTGGAAGTTACAACGGAGAAAATACCGACTGTGTAGCGGGAGGGCAGGTGGATAACGCTGTATTCTGGCCGCTTTCCACAAAAGAGGCTATTGCGGTAAACAACGATCTGCGTGCCTTGGATCCTGCGCATCCGAATTGGGTGACAAGCAGTTGGTACCTGCGCTCTCCCGGCTCCAAGACTTTTTATGTCGCCATCGTGAGTAGTGATGGTTCTGTCCAATACTCTGGGGCCTCTATCCGCAAGAAAAATAATCATCGGACTGTTCGTCCTGCTTTTAACTTAAATCTGAACTCTGTCCTTTTTGCATCTGCCGCCGTGGGCGGAAAGCCCGACGGAGGATTGACCGCAGTCCCCGAATACAGCGGCAACGAGTGGAAGCTGACACTTTTAGATAGCAGCCGCAATTTTGCTGTAACGGAAAAAGCTGTCAGCACCGACCCCAACGATACCATTACGCTGAATTACAAAGGGGCGACCACAGGGATAAATGAATATATCTCCGCCATCATTGCGGATAACAACGGCGCACAGTATTATGGCAGAGTAGCACAGCCTACTGCCGAAAGCGGAACGGTTGAAATCAAAATCCCGTCTGATATTGCACCCGGCAACTATACCTTAAAAGTTTTCAGCGAGCAGTACAACGGCGATTATAAAACCGACTACGCAAGCAATTTCACAGACATTGCGCTGACGGTGGAAAAGCAGGTGGAAGAGCAGTTTTCCCTCACCCACGGCGGCACCTATTACTTTGACCTCTCTGGCGTGAGCATTCCCGGTACAGCAAACAGCGGAACCTCATTTGGAGCGGTTTCTCTGCCGGATACGTCGCTGCACTATGTTCCCTTTACTTATGCCGGAACGATAGAAGCCTACAAACTCACGTCTGCGACGGCAACCACCGAGGAGTATGCTCAGAAGAATAAATATCCCCACAGCCTATTCATTGCGGACTATGCCGTAACGCATACGGTAAGCTGGGATGACCTGAATACCGCAGGTCTGATTTTCGGCAAAAATTATGCCAGCGGCGGCGTGGACTATACCCTGCGCACACCGTCTGTGGGAAGTGACTGTACGGGTTTAGACGATTCCCAACGCGGCGTGCCCCAAAGCAACGAATGGGACAGGATACTGAACAAGGACAGCAGCTACATCAAAAACTGGAATGGCATATATTCGTGGGGGCAGGACACAACAAGATACAACTCGTCGCTCCGTGCGGTTCGCGGGTACGATTCGGGCCGACGCTGGAACGACGACGATGCTACGGACTCCCTCCCGCTCGTCGGTTTCCGCCCTGTCCTTGAAGTCCTGAACCCTGACACACTGAGCTCTGACGGGCTGAAAGCCGTTACCCTTGACCTTGGCGGCGGAACGCTCGGCGGCAGCTCCGAGGATATTCAAATCATTGTGAAAAGCAGCGAGAGCTTTGCCGCGCCTGCGTCCGACGGCATGACCCGCCCGGACGGAAATACAGGCAGCTACTTCATGTGGCTCGGAAGCAACGGTAAGCTCTACGCGCCCGGTGCCAGTGTTCCGGCGGACGTTACCAAGCTCACGGCGCAGTTTGCTTTATCAGAACAGTTTTCCCTCACCCCCGGCGGCAGATATTATTTTGACCTTTCGGCGATGAAGATTCCCGGAACGGCAAACGGCGGAAACTCAGATGGTGCGGTTTCTTTGCCGGATACGTCGCTGCACTATGTTCCCTTTACCTATGTGGGAACGATAGAAGCCTACAAACTCACGTCTGCGACGGCAACCACCGAGGAGTATGCACAGCAGAACAAATATCCCCACAGCCTGTTTGTGGCGGACTATGCCGTAACGCATACGATTAGCTGGGGTGGCCTGAATGACGAAGGTCTGATTTTCGGCAAAAATTATGCCAGCGGCGGCGTGGACTATACCCTGCGCGCACCGTCTGTGGGAAGTATCTCTACAGGTTCGGGCGATTCCCAACGCGGCGTGCCCCAAAGCAACGAATGGGACACGATGCTGAACAAGAACAGCGGATATATCCAAAACTGGAATAAAATGTATTCGTGGGGACAGGATACTTCTTCTGCCGCCGAGTCGTTCCGGGCGTACCGTGGGTACAACTCGGCCCGCTTCTGGTATTACACCTCGTCCTCGTTTCGGAACGTCTACCTCGGTTTCCGCCCCGTCCTTGAAGTCCTGAACCCTGGCACACTGGGTTCTGACGGACTGAAGGTCGTTACCCTTGACCTTGGCGGCGGCAAGCTGGGTAATAGCTCCGAGGATATTCAAATCATCGTGAAAACCGGCAGCGAGTTTACCGCGCCTGCGTCCGACGGTCTGACCCGCCCGGACGGAAATACAGGCAGCTACTTCATGTGGCTCGGAAGCAACGGTAAGCTCTACGCGCCCGGTGCCAGTGTTCCTGCTGATGTGACGGAACTGACGGTGAAGTGGACAGCCCCGACCTATGCCGTAACCTTGAATACGAACGGCGGCACGATCAACAACGGCAATGTCACCGAATACACCTACGACGTGGGTGCAACACTCCCGACAGATGTGACGCGCACCGGGTACACCTTCAAGGGCTGGTATTACAACGAAAATCTGACCGGCTCTCCTGTTACGGCAATCAGCAACACCGAAACAGGCAATAAGGAATACTGGGCGAAGTGGGAAATCAATCAGTACACAATAACCTTTGATACCAACGGCGGAAGTGAGATCGCTCCGATTACGCAGGACTACGGCACGAAAATTACCGCCCCTGCCGACCCGACAAGAAAAGGCTATACCTTTAAGGGCTGGGATAAGGAAATCCCCAAAACTATGCCTGCGGAGAATATGACGGTTAAAGCACAATGGGAAATCAATCAGTACGCAATAACCTTTGATACCAACGGCGGAAGTGAGATTGCACCTATCACGCAGGATTACGGTACGAAAATTACCACCCCTGCCGACCCGACAAGAAAAGGTTATACCTTTAAGGGATGGGATAAGGAAATCCCCGAAACCATGCCGGCGGAGAATATAACGGTTAAAGCACAATGGGAAATCAATCGGTACACAATAACCTTTGATACCAACGGCGGAAGTGAGATTGCACCCATTACACAGGATTACGGTACAGAAATTACCGCCCCTGACAACCCAACAAGAAAAGGTTATACCTTTAAGGGCTGGGATAAGGAAATCCCCGAAACCATGCCTGCGGAGAATATGACGGTTAAAGCACGATGGGAAATCAATCAGTATACAATAGCCTTTGATACCAACGGCGGAAGTGAGATTGCACCTATCACGCAGGATTACGGTACAGCAATTACCGCCCCTGCTGACCCGACAAGAAAAGGTTATACCTTTAAGGGTTGGGATAAGGAAATCCCCGAAACCATGCCAGCGGAGAATATAACGGTTAAAGCACAATGGGAAATCAATCAGTATACAATAGCCTTTGATACCAACGGCGGAAGTGAGATTGCACCCATTACACAGGATTACGGTACAGCAATTACCGCCCCTGACAATCCGACAAGAGAGGGCTACACCTTTATCGGCTGGGATAGGGATATTCCCGAAATCATGCCCGCCGAGAATATTACTGTCACGGCACAGTGGGAAATCAATCGGTACACAATCACCTTTGACACCGCAGGCGGCAGCGAGATTGCTCCGATTACGCAGGACTACGGCACGAATATTACCTCCCCTGCCGACCCGACAAGAGAGGGCTACACCTTTATCGGCTGGGATAGGGATATTCCCGTGACCATGCCTGCCGAGAATATAACGCTTAAAGCACGGTGGAAAGACATCGAAAAGCCCACGGGCGAAATTAAAATCAACGAGAACAGTTGGAAAGCGTTCCTCAACAATATCACCTTCGGGCTGTTCTTTAAGGATACGCAAACGGTGACGATAAACGCCGCCGACAACAGTGGCGAAACGGTAACGGTTGAATATCTGCTGTCAGATAAGGAATTGACAAAAGCGGAGTTTGACGGCATGACCTTCACCGTATACACCGCACCGTTTGGCATTGACCCCGATAACGAATACATTATCTATGTCAGACTGACCGATAATGCAGGCAATACGGACTACATCTGCTCGGACGGCATTGTGCTTGACGGCACAAGCCCGGTTATCACCGGCATTGAGGACGGCAAGACCTACTGCGAGGCGCAGACGGTCACGATCACCGAGAAATATGTGGATACCGTTACCGTAAACGGCACGGCGGTCACGCTTGACGAAAACAACAGCTTTACCCTCGCTCCCGCAGACGGCGAGCAGAAAATCGTTGTCACCGACAAGGCGGGCAACACCGCCGAAATGATCGTAACGGTCAACGACGGGCATACCTATGAGTGGCAGAGCGAAAACGGGCAGTATTGGCAGAAGTGTAAATTCTGCAATCACGAAACTGCAAAAAAGGATATTCCGACCATTAACATCAGTGGTGCAGATAAGGTTTGCCGGATGCAGGATTACAAATTCAGCTTTACTTTGCCGGAGGGTGCTACCGACGCAACCTACGGATACGAGTTTATCGGTCTGGGCGACGGTCCTCTTACCCCTACTTTTGAAGGCGGTATGTACTGCGGCGTTATAAAATCCGCCGCCTATCTGGCAGAAGAAACCGGCTTCAAGCTGATCGTAAGTGCAAAGACCGCTGACGGCTTTGAGTTCTCTGCCGAAAAGACCGTAGCCATTCAGAACGAACATTCCGGCGGAACAGCAACCTGCACGGAGCAGGCAACCTGTGAGATTTGCGGTGAGAAGTACGGCGATCTGAAGCCGCACAGCTATTCAGTCAAGTGGTCAACGGGTGAAGCAAGCCATTGGCACGAGTGTACCAAGTGCAGAGCAAAAACGGATGAAGCCGAGCACACGGATACCAACAAGGATCATAAGTGCGATGTTTGCGACAAGGTTTTGAGTGAGTGCACCGATACCAATAAGGATCACAAGTGCGATCTCTGTGGCAAGGCACTCAGTGAGCACTCCGGCGGTAAGGCCACCTGCAAGGATAAGGCAAAGTGTGAGTTCTGTGGTGAAAGCTACGGAGAGTTGAATGCAAACAACCACTCTGATTTGAAACACTTCCCGGCAGTGGCGGCGACCAAGACTGCCGAGGGCAATATCGAATACTGGTACTGCGAAGGCTGTGGTAAATATTACAGCGACAAGGACGGTACAAAGGAAATCAAAAAAGCCGACACCGTAACGGCGAAGCTGAAGGACGATTCCAAATCTCCGCAGACCGGCGATACAAGCAACCTTGCTTTGTGGATTGCTCTGCTGTTTATCAGCGGCGGGGTAGCCATTGGCACAACGATTGTCAGCAGAAAGAAAAAGTACAACAGATAATTGAATAGCGTTTCCTTGCTCCGGCTTCCGAGCAAGACAAAAGCGTCGTAGCAATACGGCGCTTTTTTGTTACCCGGAAGCGACAAACAGCGGCTTTTGAATGACGGACGATAAGGATACCGCCGCCAAAATAAAGCCGCTCATATCGAAAGAAAACGCCCAAAATCACCCCGAAACCATACAGCGGGGTCAGGTTTTGGGCGTTTCTGCGTTTCGGGAGCAAATCGGCAATTCGGCAGTGAAAAGGAGGTGACCCCTATGCCCCGTATGCCGAAATACCTCAAGAGAGAATGGGCGTTCTTTCTTGATGAGCGTGGCAGGAAGAAATACAACGAGCTTTGCAGGAAATGCGAAAGGAGCTACAAGCAGAGCTTCCGTGCCGCCGTTATTCACTGCCCACACTATCTATCAAAAAGGAGAACAAGACAATGACAGACTATCCGAACAACATTTCCACAAAGCTGGAAGTCATCAAGGCAAGCGAGATTACACCCAAGGAGGTGCGCTGGCTGTGGTATCCGTATATTCCCTTCGGCAAGGTCACACTGCTGCAAGGCGACCCCGGCGACGGCAAGAGTAAGCTGATGCTTTCTCTTGCCGCTTTGCTTTCCAAGGGAGCACCGCTTCCCTTTGCCGATGAGGACGAGAGCGGCGAGCCGATGACCGTTATCTATCAGACCACCGAGGGCGATGCAGACGATACCGTTGTGCCGAAATTTAATTCGGCTGGCGGTGATGGCGACCGACTCATCTTCATCAAGGAGGACGAAAAGAGCCTGACCTTCGGGGATAACCGTATCCGTGAAGCCGTGGAGAAGTACAACGCCAAGCTGCTGATTCTCGACCCGATGAGTTCGTATATCGGTGACACCTGCTCGATGAACAACGCCAACGAAACGAGAGCCGAGTTCAACCACCTGATTGCTGTTGCCAAGGACACCGGCTGCGCCATTGTTATCATCGCCCATATGAACAAGGCAAAGGACACAAGCCCCCTTTACCGTACCAACGGCTCTATCGACATTGCCGGTGCGGCGAGAAGTATTCTTGCCGTCACACGCACAGCAAATATGCCGAATCCTGCCGAGCGTTATCTGGTGCAGGTCAAGAGCAATCTTGCACCGATGGGCTCGGCTATTCTCTTTGAGGTAGCCGACAAGGGCGTGAACTTTCTTGATGAGCTGGAACTGAGTGCTTAGGACGCTTTCTCTGCTTCTGCGCCGAGGATGGGCAGACCAAATGCCCGTGAGGAAGCGGCAACGGATTTTATCCGTTCCCTGCTGGCGGGCGGTGATGAGAATGGCGGAAGGAAACTGGAGCGTTGTCCGAGTGGAGAAAATCTCCACAGAGGGAGCGCAGAAAACCGAGCGACACAATGAGCGCAAGAATGAAAGCTACGCAAATCTTAATGTAGACACCGAGCAAATTGCCCGCAATGTTCACTTCAAGGATACGGGCGGTCTGACTTACAACGAGTATTTCCAGCGGCTCATTGACGAGGGCAAAATCTCCACAAGAGGACAGAAAGCCGGTGCAACCATCTTCAATGAGCTTGTCATTGATGTGAACACAAGGTACTTTGAGGAACACGGCGGCTACGAATACGCCAAGCAGTTCTACGAGGAAGCCTACCGTTTCGGCTGTGAGATTTACGGCAAGGAGAACATCGTGTCGGCGGTTATGCACGCCGATGAAATCAACAAGGCGGTGTCCGAAGGACTGGGCAAGCCGGTCTACCACTACCACCTGCACATCGTGGCAATCCCCACCGTCCGAAAAGAAATCCTGTGGTCGAAACGCTGCAAGGACGAAGCCCTGAGATGTACGGTCAAGGAGGTCATCAACCAAGTTTCCCACTCAAAGAAGTGGAAGAACACCGTTCCTCTGCTGGACGAAAACGGGCAGCAGGTTATCAGCAAATACGGAAAACCGATGTTCCGCAAGTCCTATTCTGTCCTGCAAGACAAGCTCTTTGCGCATATGACCGAAGCGGGCTTTACCGGCTTTGAGCGTGGCGTATTGAGCAGCACAGCGGAGAATCTGAGCAGTCTGGATTATCAAATTTAGAAGGACAAGGAACGACTTGCCGACATTCAGGAACGCATTGAAGCCGAGCAGGTACGCTATGAACCTGCCCACGAAGTCCACAAGACAATGGCAGAGATTGAGGGTATGGGGCAGAAAACCCTCACCGGTAAGATTGCCGTTTCCAAGGACGATTATCAGCAGCTCACGGCGCTTGCGAAGGAGGGCATCACAAGCCGCAGAGAAATCCAAGATTTGAAAAGCAGCGTTTCCTACTATCAAAGGCAGTATTTCAATGCGTCCTCTGCCGTGGAACGATTGCAGGAACGGTATGACCGGCTCAAAGAAAAATGCCAGCCGTTTTTGCAGGCACCGGAGCACTTCCCAAAGCTGGTGGAAGTCTTTGTAGAGAAGGTCAAGGAGCTTTTCAGCATCAAGGAAGCGCAGGAGCGCAAGGAATGGGAGGACAGAGCCGCCACCCGAAAAGAACAATCCAAACACCGTCGGGGCAGAAATGATTGGGAAAGATAATTCCTTCCATTACTATCCCGACTTTTTAACTTCTGCAACACTTGAATTACGGAGGTACGAAAATGAAAGACATTACAAGCACGATTACCAAGCCCCTCGCCGTCCTCGGAGAGAACGGCAAGGGCTATACCAAGGAAGCCAACTGCATTTCGTGGAACGGCAATGCCGCCAAGCTGGACATCCAACCACGAGCACTGCGGGAAGGGTATCACGCTCACGGAGGACGAGGAAGATACAAGACCTTCTCCCCTTGACGAATTATTTGCCGAGCTTGAAATGAAAAATCCTGACCATATTGCACTCAAATATTACCGTTCCTATCATTCAGGCTCGGCTAAAACATTGAAGTCAATACAGATTACGCTTGCCGCACGACTTGAAAAGTTTAACCTTGAAAGTCTTGCGGCTTTGACTTGTACGGATGAGCTTGACTTGCCGTCTATGGGCGAGAAAAAGGTTGCATTGTTTGCACTGATACCAGATAACGATTCGAGTTTCAATTTCTTGGTATCAATTCTTTACACACAGTTATTCCAACAGCTTTTCTATTCGGCAGACCATATTCACGGCGGAGCGTTACCTGTTTCGGTTCACTTTCTTATGGATGAGTTTGCAAATGTATCGCTTCCCGATGACTTCGACAAGATTTTGTCGGTTATGCGTTCCCGTGGTGTATCGGTCAGCATTATCTTACAGAACCTTGCACAGCTCAAGGCACTGTTTGAAAAACAATGGGAGAGCATTGTCGGTAACTGCGACGAATTCCTTTATCTCGGCGGTAATGAGCAAAGTACACATAAGTATGTGTCCGAGCTTCTCGGCAAGGAGACCATTGATACCAACACATACGGTAAGAGTTCCGGTAGAAGCGGAAACTACTCAACCAATTATCAAATTTCAGGTAGAGAGTTACTTACTCCCGACGAGGTTCGTATGCTCGATAACCAATATGCCATTTTATTTATTCGTGGAGAACGCCCGGTTATGGATTTCAAATACGATATTTTGAAACACCCAAATGTGGCACTTACCACAGACGGTAAAGCTGCTGCCTATAAATACGGCGAAGTTACCGTCAAACATTCAGCACTCTCCGTTCTTGATATTGACCCGAATAAAATTCCTGAGGTTAATTACGGAGAAACAACCTATGAACTTCTGTCCGATGAGGACTTTGAAGTCAATAAAAACTTATTTTAACGGAGGAAATTACAATGACTAATTTTAATAAGAACAATGAAAAGAAAACAACTCAGAAGTTGCCTATGACCGGAAAGGTTAAAAGAGGTTTTCATACTTACTGTGCTGCGGTGGTAGCTGTTACTGCCCTTTGCAGTATGGGAATTACTGCATTTGCGGCAAATGACCCTATTGCAGTAGTCAATAACTTGTCCAATTTTATCTTCGGACTCATTCGTGCAATCGGTATGATTTTGCTTGGCTTCGGTATCGTGCAGGCAGGTCTTTCCCTTAAATCTCACGACCCGTCTCAGCGTGCAAACGGTTTCTTGACTCTTGCCGGCGGTATCATTATTACCTTTGCAAAAGAAATTCTTAACCTTATTGCCGGTTAAAGAACACAGTTATCTTATTGGGTGTACCTACTGTTAAGGTATGCCCCAAATCTTTAAGGAGGTGCAACAAATGAGTGACCGAATCATTTGTGAGATGATGGGCTTGTAATTTGATTTTTTCATATACTTGAGCTATAATATACTTGTTTGATTTACATTTGATAGAGCGAGCATATATCAAGCGTAAATCACTCCTGTCGTAGAAAAATGATTTGCAAGATTCACTACTGATAAAAATTGCTCGTATTTCAGCAGTAAGGTTCAAAAAGGGTTCTAGGTAACCGACCGTTTCATTATGCAATCATTGATAAAAACTGCTATGAAGAAAGGAGGTAAACGCTATGGCTCGAAACAAGGGTGTGTCGGGTAAAACCCACACTAAACAACAGTTAGACGATTATGCAAATCAGCATAATCCTAACAACAAAGCATACAAAGCCAAAGTAACAAACCAAAAACAAATTAAGAAACAAAAGGGTAAAGAACATCCTGATTATGTTGCTGATTTGGATTGGATGTGTTTTAGCAAAGGTCCGTATGAATTTGATTAAAAACTGAATATGCTTTGAGTGGAAACATCAATCAGAAATGGTTGATGTTTTTCTTTTTGTAAGAAAGGATTATTATGGAAGTTAAAATTAACCGAGAAATACGAAACTATACAGAGTCAATGTTTTTTGGACTGTCGCTACGACAGTTCATTTTTTCTGTCCTTGCTTGTGCGGTAGCAGTAGGACTTTATTTCCTGCTTAAGCCTCACCTCGGAACAGAAACCGTATCGTGAGTGTGTATTTTTGGAGCTGCTCCGTTTGCAGCACTCGGATTTGTGAAATACAACGGAATGACTGCTGAGAAATTTATTTGGGATTTTATTAAGTCAGAATTTCTTATGCCGAAGAAGCTGGTATTTCATTCCACTAATACTTACTACGAACTGATGAAACCAATTATTGAAAATAAACAGAAGGAGGCATATAAGAACAATGATTAAAACACTTTCAAACCTGTTCAAGCAGGACTAAGAAAAGTTTGTAGTGCCAAAGGGCGTACAGGATTGTATTCCCATTACCGCAATCTATGATGACGGTATTTTTCGTGTGGTCAAGGACAAGTATTCCAAGAGTTTCAAGTTCACGGATATTAACTTTGCCGTAACAAGCCGTGAGGACAAGGAAGCAATGTTCCTTGAATACTCC
>UMKM01028495.1_pt1 | contig 15006 bp, 14 predicted proteins | sample 1966331 | NCBI WGS metagenome assembly UMKM01 (sample SAMEA4836176, study PRJEB28245) | human gut metagenome | biome: gut microbiome; material: fecal sample | place: Denmark | collected 2008 | reverse complement strand
CAGTAGTCTTATTGTACTCTGAGGTATTTTCAATTTTCAACGTCTACGCTTTTTATTATACAGGAAGCTCCTATAGAAAAATCTGGGCAAGGTGGACCCCCTATAAAACCAACCAACTCGTTATTATGTCTTTCATTGTTAATGTATTGCTGAAAATTATGTTCTCCTATACCATTTAAAAAATAATTAATATCAGTTACATGATACCCATATACAGGTTGATTATAATTGCGTCCTCTTCTCGCATAACGATATGCATTCATAAATTCCTGTTTATATTCATTCACAAAAACAACTTCATAGCCAGCTTCTTGAAACCCCAAATCAAGCATTCCAACACCTGCAAAAAATGAAAATATCTTCATATCAATCTCAGTTTCCTTCTATCCTAAATCATCTTTTTCAAAGGTTATATCAAAAATTGTTTCTTCCACAACCTTAACACACTCATCTGTATGTTTCTTTATATCTTCACCCCAGAACCGGATTACTGTCCAGCCCTTAAAGTCCAATTTTTTATTTATCTCATCATCCCGCTCTATGTTACGGGAAATTTTATTAATCCAGAACTCACTATTATTGATCTTTTCCAGTCTCTGTTTTAAAGCATCCCAATCTTTCCCATGAAAGAATTCTCCATCACAGAAAATAGCAATCTTATACTTTGTCAGTGCAATATCCGGTCTGCCTGGCAATTTTTTATAATTCTTACGATACCGGTATCCTTTGCTCCATAAAGCCTTTCTCAATATAACTTCTATTTTGGTATCCTTTCCATGAATATTTTTCATATTCTTATGCCGCTGTTCTTTTGTTAAAACATCCGCCACAAAATCACCTCAACAATCAGTTTTCAATCAACTTTGCCAGTTTTTCTATCTCTTTCATTTCCTGTCTGACATTTATACTCATAAGAGTCTTTACATCAATAAGAATACCTTGAATTTTCTGATATTCCTCAGTATTATCTTTCCAGTTACTTACTGCTCCACCCACTTTGAGCATATTTGCATTATCTGGATACTTACTTTTTAACGAATCAAAAGGCATAAGAAAAGCATTATATACTTTCATATTTTCTCCATGCTTTTTCTTGAATTTATCCTCTTTTGCTATATATTCACCATATGTAATCTGTTTGTTTATTGATGTAGATTCTGGCAGATCCCAGGTCTTTCCTGTTACCCCATATTTATAATATTTTGCATCAAGCACATATACATCTGTTCCATATAACATAATCGTATCTGGTTCAAGTGAAGCATTATCATATTTACTTCCATTAACATACCACGTTGTTTTTGGGAAATAATCTGCTTTGTTTTCAATGCCAAATACCTTATCAATCATTTTCTCCCATATATATTCAAAACGATATGTTCCATATCTGTAGTTCTTATCAGAATCTTTATCTCCTTCAAAATCAATAATCGCAAGCATATGCCGGAATAGCATTCTGTTTTTATCATTAAAGGTATTGGCAATCTTATCTTTTAGAATAGAACGGAATAATCTTTCCTGTTTAACAATTACCGGTTTCTTCGGCATCATTTCCGTATAGAGCCAGCCTATTCGTTCAAAGCTTTCATATACACAATACTCATGTATTAATGTAATCAGTTCATTCTCTTTTACACTATTCTTCTTTGTAACGAAATCAAGATAAAACACGTCCATATCCTGTACATATGGTTTCTGGGTTTTTATTGTCCTGTTCCAATTGATTTTCCCCGATTTGGCAACTTTATATAAAACTTCCTGCTCCTTATAATAACCTCGTACAAAAAAGTCCTTAATAAGATACATATATGACTGCAATGGAAATTCTACTTCATCAAAAACATTACCTCGCTTAAGAATTTCTGACTCTTTTCGTTCTGTGTTAGCTGAAAGTGTTGTAAGCAAGAGTATTATATCCTTACGAAGCTCATTGTCATCTTCCGATATATGATATCCAAGCGGAAAATTGATACTTATGTCATCATCATTACATCTTAACCCTACAAACGTATCCATTTCACGATTAGAATTCACTCTGCATTTACTCCGAATATCAACTTTCCTCAAAAAATCACCACCTAGTTTTCATTATTATCTGTATTCTTTTGTTGCATTTTTAAAAGCATTTTCTCATAAACGCTCGTTCTCAATACCGCTGCCAGTTTATCTGATGTTGCAGTCTCATATGTAATAACCACATCTTCAAGAGACTTACAATTTTCATTAAATATAGCTGTCTTGTCCATTTTAAAGGCATCATCCCATAAATATTTAAGTACCTTTTCAGAAAATCTGTCTGCCTCCAGCTCTTTCTTTCTGGCAAAATATGTTCCAAGCCGCTTATCCTCAGAGCTTGCCATATCAACATTGATATCAATAACCATATCATTGATTACTGTAGCAAATGCTCCCCAGCTTACTTTTGTACCCGCAATTATATCTTTTGAATGTTCAGACTTATCAAAATTATTCTCTATCTGCCTCATATTCCACCTACGCTGAAAAGCAGTGTCCAATGTAAATACATTCTGATCCGCTGTATTCATCGTTGCCAAAATAAACATATTTGATGGTATTCTTACCTGGTGTTTTTCATCCCCATAGACTTCCTTTGCAACCTCATAATTTGAAATTCCATATTCACTTTCGCCCACCTCTTCAATAGAAAAATCCTCTTCATCTTTTCTGTCAAGCAACTGGAATACTTCTCCAAATATTGCAGGAGCATTACCTCTGTTTAATTCTTCTATGACAAGATAATAGTAGTTACCAGGATCATTTTGTGCATTCTTAAGCAACTTAGTAAATGGTCCGGGAGTAAATACATATTTCAACTTATCGTTACCATCCTTATCCTTTTCCACTCTCGGCAATATTTGTCCCACAAAATCTGAATATGTATAATCCGGATGAAAAACCACTCTCTCCATGTATTTTTCATCATCACAATATTTTGTCTTTATTTCATGACTTTTTCCAGCACCTGGGACACCATAAAAAAGAATATTTTCTGCTCCTGTTTTACGCTTAACAGACTCTTTATTTTCTTCCAGCGCATTATCACAACAAGAAATAGAGATTCCGTATGTATTTTTATCGAGACACCTGTATATATTCAAAGCCTTCTGTAATTCTGTGGAATATGATTCATTCAATCCTGCTGTTTTAATAATATCTGGTGCCTTGAATTCATTTTCGATTATATTTTTTCCGTATTTTATTCCAAAAATATGTATAGATGCTACCTGCATTTTATCTTCTGCATTACCATACATTTCTTTAAGAATAGTCCCCAATTCATCAACTGTGAATTTCCTGTTTTCTATTTCTGCATTTTTAATTTCAATAAGTTCCTTTATATCTACTTTTGTATTTGTCGGCAGCTTATAAAACTTATTATTAAGTGCTGAAATATTATACTCTCCCCGAGTTTCATCATTTGCTTTAATACCTATACAATCATAAACCAGCTTTTCCTTATGCTTCAGAATTACCAGATAATCTCCTGTATGTAATAATCTTCTGAAGCTGACAAATGCCGGATCATCTATTGTAGTCAATGATAGCTGTACCTGGTCTGCCTGCCCTTTTCTTCTACTTCTCACTATACTTGCACGCACACACCTGCTTTTTTCATTACCAAAGCTGATACCACTCTCTTCACCATCTGCAAGATACATAACATTATCCTTGTAAATATAAAGAGGTATCTGTGTTATAAAATATTTTTTTAACTGCTCATCCCTGTCATTATAATCACACTTAAAATAGCCATCTGCCATAAGATAAGGGAACATATTCATCTGTTCTCCTGATATTGCTATATGGGTCTGATTCGTTGTTCTGCCTTCATCCAATGTATTAGATGCTTCCAGCCTTTTTACCATTATTCCATCATATTCATTTACTGAACTCTCTGGAACTATGTTCTTTATTATCTCTATTGCCTCTGTAAACTCCATCAGTCATTACCACCTTTCATATAGCTTTTTATCACATGTGCTATCGCTCTTCCCAGAAGTGGAGGAACAGAATTTCCTATCTGCATATAAGTCTTCGTATATGCACCTCTGAAAAAATAATAATCAGGATAAGACTGTACCCTTGCTGCCTCCCTTGGTGTGAGTCCTCTTGCCTGTGTTGGATGAATATACATATTACAATCGAACTTCATATGTGCTGTTATTGTTTTACAAACCTTGTCATTTTCAAGTTTGAAATATTTATCTTTAAAAATACCATTTCTTCTCACATATGGCATAATATCTGCAATTTTGGGATCATCTGAGCGGTCTCCCGGCTCCATGCGGCCATAAATTTCAATATCACGGTCATTATTATATCTCGCTTTATGATTTGATACTACATTAACCACTCTGTCCTGATTAATGTATGAAATATAATCATTGGTTTCTGTAATATTATTTTTTTCTATTTTGTATCCGCTCTCTATTGAACCACTTTCTGTAGAATTTTTTACTCTTGAAGCCTCCAGTTCCCTAAGTGCAAATAGCGCGTCCTCAAGATTATGTTCTGGTATATTTTCACTTAGTACAAATATTTCATTAAAAATTTGTTCGTTATCTACTCCCAGGCAATTTCCTATGTATATAAGTCTTTCCCTGTTCTGTGGAACCCCAAAATTCTTGGCATTCAATATATGGCATTCTACCGAATATCCGATGGCACGAAAATCTTCTTTTACCTGTTCAGCTACAGATAACATTCCCTTAACATTTTCCATAACAAAAAATTTAGGGTGTACTTTTTTTACAACTTCAACATAACTCTTATACAGATAATTTCTAGGATCATCTATCAATCTCTGTCTGTTAGCCATACTAAATCCCTGACATGGTGGTCCACCAACAACAATATCAATGTTCCTGCCTGACAGTAGCTCATCAAGATTTTTTACCACATCTTTTATATCACCTAGTACTATGTGATCCCTTGGTGTCTCTGGATGATTGTGTGCATATGTGTCCACACAACAATCCTGTATATCATTTGCCAGACTTGTCACAAATCCTTCCTGTGTAAAACCTAATGACAAGCCACCTGCCCCGCAAAACAGATCTATCATCTTTAACGAATCATCACTTACATTTTTTCTGGCATTTTCAATATATGTATTACAATATTTACTTACAGGACACTTATAGCATTCCTGTTCTTTTTCATTGCATATAAAAGCTAGTCTTCTAAATGCTTCCATAAGTTCCGAATCATTATCCACATCAGTCTTATACAGATCTGCCCTGTCATTAAGGAACTTCTCTGTTACAGGCTTTGTAACTCTTTTTAGGCAGACATCTACATGATTATTCTTCTCATCGTCCAATCCAGCCTTTATAAAAGATATAAATTCACCTTTATCATTTTTGTATTCCATATCAGTCTTTCCACTCTCCAAGATTTATTAATGTTGTCTTTACCGATTGGGCAACAGCTTTTGATACATTGACTGTAACTGCATTTCCAAACTGTTTATATGCCTGACTGTCAGATACCGGGATTACAAATGAATCCTGAAATCCCTGCAATCTTGCACACTCACGCGGAGTAAGTCTTCTTACCCTTCCATTCTGGGTTACATAGTTGTCCTGGCATGCTCTGTGCATCTTCGCCATAGTTGCACACAAAGGTCTTGCAATCTTCAGATCTATTTCCGATTTTGCCTTATATCCACCAGTTCCATCTGATAATATTGTAGGCAATATTCTATCTGACAGGAAATATTTGTCATTAACTTCTGGTTCCAGTAAATCCTGCAATGTTTTATTAAGTTTTTTCTTTTCTGGAAATTCAAATCTTGCATTCTGATTATCAAAGCATACAATATATGTCCTGTTTCGTGTCTGAGGTACTCCATAATCAGCTGAATTTAATATGTCACAGAACACATTATATCCAAGCACATCATGTAATATCCTATATATTTCTTTATATGTTTCTCCATTATTATGGGTTCTTAAGGATCGTACATTTTCAAGAATAATTGCTTTTGGTTTCTTTCCTTTTTTAATTTTATCATCCACAATCTCTGCTATTCTAAAAAATAATGTTCCTCTCGTATCTTCAAACCCTTTTTGTTGCCCCATCATACTAAACGGCTGGCATGGAAACCCACCTATCAGGATATCGCAGTCTGGTATTTCCTCTAAAGGAATTTCATTTATATCTCCAAGAACGATATGTTCTCCAAAATTAGCCTTATATGTCTGCACAGCATATTTATCAAAATCGTTTGCCCATATTATATCATAACCTGTATCTACAAACCCTTTATCAAGTCCACCAAGCCCACTGAAGAATGAAACTACTTTCACTTATTTTTCCTCCTCAAGCTTATTATTTTTTATGTAATCTCTAATCCACAATCCAATTTCCACAGAGGCAGTTTTCCCTTCATTACGCAATAATGTCATAAATTCATCTTTTACTGCCGGTTCAATTGATATTTCTATTTTTGCAGTTTTTATTCTACCTGCCGGTCTTCCACAATTACTTTTCTTTTTATTAGTCATTGCATTCTCCTCCGTTTAATAAACATATTATATAATGTTTTTATCAGGGTGTAAATATATTCTTTATTAAAATTTATATATACACTTTCTTTTCTGTTTGATATAATAAATACAAATCTACAGAAAGGAATACAATTACATGTACAGACAAATTATTGATAAATTAAACCAGTTTCTGAATTATATACATATTCCTGGCACACCACTTAATTCAGATGCTTTTCAAGGGATATTGGTAAAGAAACTTTCAAACCAGAATATTATAAAAGATAAGCGAAGAATTAATGCCGGGGATACTTCTTCAACAGTTAACCAGACACATATTGACGTTACTGGTAAACAAGGCATGTTATTTTTCTTTGAAGAACTGAATAATGCAACAACCTCCGTACAAAGCATTGATATTGATATATACGATAACAATTTCAGGTACCTTCACGAAATCGACCAGCCCTCTAACATGACAGATTCAAACGGAAACACTTACTATGTACGTTCCAATATCAACCTGCCAAAGTACTTAGCAGATTCCAATTTTTCTCTTCACAGTTCTGCATATAAAAAATATGGTCATACTGGTGACCAGGTACAAATTAACATTCCAGATTCTGAAGAGGCTTTTACTCAGCTTCAGAGATTTGCATTCCAGGATGACGCTCTTGTTATGCTAAGATATGATTATCTGAGATATGTTGCTATTCTCATTCCATGCGAATTGTGTAACATTCTGTACTCTATTACAGACACTCATGGTTCCCATAATGTAAACTATGTAGCAATGAATCCTTCATATAACCCAGTATTAGCACATCAGATCCAGTACAATATTATTTCAAATGATGTAAGTTACGATGATGTTGAAGCCATGACTTTGCAACGCACACTCAATAATAACCCATGTGCTGGTACAGATGTCGAAAAGATTGTAAAAACCCGTGTTTCGCAAGGCTCTTTCCGCAGGCTGTTACTTCTTGAACGTCATCACTGTAATCTTTGCGATATTTCCGCCACATCTGTATTACGTGCAAGCCATATTAAAGAATGGGCTGAATCCTCCAAAGAAGAACGCATAGATGCAAACAATGGTTTGCTTTTATGTGCTAATCACGATGCCCTGTTTGATAGACACTTAATCTCTTTTGAACCTGAGACAGGAAATATATGCATTTCAGCATCAATTGACGATGATCAGCGAAATGCCTTAAATCTTTCTAAATCCGCCAGAATCTCTATGAATGAGCGAATGAAGGCATACATGCAAATACACTACAAAAAATTTATTAAAAAAGAAAACCAGTAATTCCCCAATTGCGAGATGTATTTGGGTACATCAATAAAACCTTCCAAAGAATCAATGGTAAAGATGTTGTCTGGCCTCCTAAAATACCGAAAAGCAGCCGGGTTATCACGATCCCCCAGACACTTGCTGATTGTTTATAAGCTTATATGGATAAGTGCTATGAGATTCAGCCTAACGACAGACTTTTCCCTTACACCAAACATCTCCTAAATCATGAAATGCTCAGAGGATGTAAAAAATCCGGGTGAAGAAAATTCGTGTGCATGATCTCCGTCACTCCCATGCCCGCCTTTTGATTGAGACGGGATGCCAGCCACTTCTGATTGCTGACCGTTTAGGACATGAAAAAATACAGACAACCTTAAATACTTACAGTCATCTGTATCCCAACAAACAAGCCGAAGTGGCACAACAGCTTAAAAATCCTATCAACGGAACAACAGTGCCAGATAGTAGCCAAATGGCAGATGTAGCCAATTTGTAGCCAATAAAAAGAAAAATCTCTGGAAAGTCTTATAAATCAAGGCTTTCCAGAGATGTAGCAACTATTCAAATTCAATCGTCGCCACCGGCTTCTTCGTGATCTCGTATACCACCCGGTTGATGCTGGTCACCTCAGCAGTGATCCGGTCTGCGATCCGCTCCAACAGATCGTAGTCGATCCGCTCGATGGTCGCCGTCATGGCATCGATGGTGTTGACCGCACGGATCACGGCCATATAGCCCATGCTTCTGGCGTTATCCCTCACACCGACCGCCTTGAAATCCGGGATCGCTACAAAGTACTGCCACACAGTCTTATCCAGACCGGACCTGGCAAATTCGTCGCGGAGGATCGCGTCAGCCTCACGGAGCGCCTCCAGACGGTCACGGGTGATCGCTCCAAGGCAGCGGACGCCAAGTCCCGGACCCGGGAACGGCTGACGGTATACCATTTCTGCAGGAAGGCCCAGCTCGATACCGCAGGCGCGTACCTCATCCTTAAACAGCTGCTTTAACGGCTCTACCAGCTCAAACTGCAGATCCTCCGGAAGACCGCCCACATTGTGGTGGGATTTCACACATTTGGCAGTTTTTGTGCCGGACTCGATGATATCCGGGTAAATGGTACCCTGGCCCAGGAAATCGATCCCCTCCAGCTTTCTTGCCTCTTCCTCAAACACACGGATGAATTCTCCGCCGATGATCTTACGCTTTTCCTCCGGATCTGCAACGCCGTCCAGCTTTCCAAGGAACCGCTCTGTCGCGTCCACATAGATCAGATTTGCGTGCAGCTCGTCGCGGAACACCTTTACCACGCCCTCAGATTCGTTCTTACGCATTAAGCCATGGTTTACATGGACGCACACCAGCTGCTGCCCGATGGCCTTGATCAGCATGGCTGCAACCACAGAAGAATCCACGCCGCCGGAAAGTGCCAGAAGAACCTTTTTATCTCCCACCTGCTTACGGATCAGCTCCACCTGGTCCTCGATGAAATTCTTCATGTTCCAGTTGGCCTCTGCCTTACATGTCTCAAAAAGGAAGGCCTTCATGGCCGCATCGTCCGGAAGCTCCTGGTACTGTGCCTCACATTTTGACTGGGGATAATCAATGGAGATCATCGGATAGCCCAGTCCATATAATTCGTCCCGGACCTGTACCTCCTGTCCGTCCACCACGCGGTTCTCACCGCCGTTTAAAATAATACCCTTTACATTATCCAGAGCCTGAAGCTCCTCCACCGTAATATCATGGGGATGGATCTCGCTGTATACGCCCAGGTCCCTGATCTGACGGGCAATCACTGTATTCTCTGTGCTTCCAAGATCCAGAATTACTATCATATCCTGCTTCATGCTGATTCTCCTTTTAATTATGTTAGATTAAGCGTTATCTACATTATACCTGTTCCAGAGAAAAAATCCATCAAAATTTTTTATTTTCGAGTTCATGGGCCTCCATTCCTCTTCCTTTCATCTCCCGGTATCAGAAAAAGGTTGTGATTCCCAGAAAAATGCGCTATAATGAACAGGCCATTGAGATCTAGCAGAAAAAACATTTAAAGAGAGGTGAGATCATGGACAGTAGTGGTAGTCGAAGTACGGATATGGTAATCCAGCAGTTACAGAATGCAGACGCGACCTGGCTGTCTGTGGTCTGATCTGGCTTTATCTGCATATATACAAGTGGATACCATTGTCCGTTCCAGTACAGCACTACATAAGCAGATGCGAATGCAGGGATCCTGTCTGTAACCGGCAGTGGATTTTTTATGCCCTTTTTTCCTTGCAGACAGGGCTCCTGTGTCCGCCTTTGTTTTCAACTGACTTGTAAAGGAGGACAATAAAATGGCAGGAAACACAACCGTAAGCACAGCGCCTGCAGGATACAGCGCTGAGATCGCAGAACTGATCCGCAGCAGCCTGACTCCCCGGAGAATGCAGGAAAAGCTGTCTTCTTATCATGAAAACGATGTCGCATCCGCTCTGGAGCTTCTGACCCAGACGGAACGGGCAAAATTATACCAGATCCTGGACTCAGAAACCCTGGCAGGGATCCTGGAATACTCCGATCATCTTACAGAATATGTACAGGAGCTGAGCGTCCGGAAAAAGGTCGATGTATTTTCCCAAATGGAGCCATCCGACGTGGTGGAGGTGCTGCGCCAGTTGGAAAAGGGCGAGCGGGAGACCCTGGTGGATCTGCTGGACCCCCAGGTCCGCTCCGATGTGAAATTGCTGAGTTCCTTCGACGAGGACGAGATCGGCAGCGTCATGTCCACCAACTACATCTCCGTCCCGGACCATGCATCGGTCAAAGAGGCCATGTCGGAGCTCGTCCGCCAGGCTGCCGAAAACGACAACATCAGCACCATTTATGTGGTGGACCAGAGGGAGACCTTTTATGGCGCCATTGACCTGAAGGACCTGATCATTGCCCGGGAGGGGACCGATCTGAAGGAGGTCATGACCTGCTCCTATCCATACGTTTACGCACGGTCACCCATTGAAGACTGTATCCCGCAGTTAAGAGATTATTCTGAGGACTCCATCCCTGTGCTGGACAATGAAAACCGGCTCATCGGCGTTATTACGGCCCGCGATCTGGTTGAGGTCGTAGGGGATGAGCTCAATGAAGACTACGCAAAGCTGGCAGGTCTTTCCGCTGAGGAGGACCTGGAGGAACCGATCTTCCGCAGTGTAAAAAAGCGGCTTCCATGGCTTTTTATCCTGTTGGTCATGGGCCTCGGCGTATCCGCAACCGTCGGCCTTTTTGAATCCATCGTGGCCCAGCTCCCAGTCATCATGAGCTTTCAGTCGCTGATCCTGGATATGGCAGGCAACGTGGGCACCCAGTCCCTGGCTGTTGCCATCCGTGTACTCATGGACAAACAGACCTCCGGAAAGCAGAAGCTGACACTGATCCTGAAGGAATCCCGCGTCGGCCTGACCAACGGCTTTATTCTCGGCATATCCTCCTTCCTTGTGATCGGCGGATATCTGGTTTTAAAAGGGAACGGGCTGTCCTTTGCCTTTGCAGTTTCCGGGTGTCTCGGCGCAGCCATGATACTGGCCATGCTGATCTCTTCTTTATCCGGCACAGTTATTCCGATCTTCTTCCAGAAGATCGGGGTGGACCCGGCTGTGGCATCCGGTCCACTGATCACAACCGTAAACGATCTGGTCGCCGTGATCACCTATTACGGACTGGCCTGGGTCATTCTGATTAATCTGCTGCATTTGGCGTAAAGAATAAGAAGAAATATAAGAACGCCGGTATGGGGAAGGGTAACCATACCGGCGATCTTTATTTTGTTATCGGAATTCGCTGGTCTTTGTAAAAACACTTGACAAAACCAGTATATTAGTGTTAGTCTAGTGGCCGAAGAGCGAAAGCGCATTATATTTTATATAATACGCCTTCGCTCTTTTTTTATGAAATGGAGGTATTAAAGTTATGAAAACACAGTTTTCTATGCAAAAGGCAAAAGTATTTGCAACGCAATTACTCTGGGAATTCATAGGAAGTGTCTTTATTGCAGCTGGAATTTATAATTTCGCTGTGCAGGCAAAATTTCCAATGACCGGATTTTCAGGTATTTCTATCATATTATATCGGTTGCTGAATATTCCGATCGGACTTTCAACCATTGTACTGAACATCCCGCTGGCTATTGTCTGCTATCGGCTTCTCGGGAAAAAGTTCTTCATCAGCTCTTTACGATGCATGGTGCTCTCTTCTTTGATGATCGATTATGTGGCACCATTGTTTCCGGTGTATGAGGGTGACCGGCTATTAGCAGCCCTTTGTACAGGTGTATTTGGCGGTATTGGATATGCATTGATTTATTCAAAAAACTCCTCTACCGGTGGATCCGACTTTATTATTATGGCAGTGAAAGCCATCAAACCGCATTTGTCTCTTGGAAAAATCGCATTTTGGTCTGATGTGGGAATCATTCTGGTCGGCGGAATTTTATTCCAGGATATAGACGGTATCATTTATGGAATGGTTGTGAATTTTATTTTTGCTGTTGCAGTAGATAAGTTGATGTATGGAATCAATGCCGGGAAGCTTGCATTGATCGTTACAGATCATGGCCCTCAGATCTGTGAAGTGATCGATGAATGCTGTCAACGGGGAACCACCATTTTAAAGGGCCAGGGTGGATATCATGGAAAAGAAAAGCAGGTCGTGATGTGCGCCTGCAACAACAAAGAAATGTTCCAGGTGCAGCAGGCTGTAAAGAAAGCCGATCCGGATTCCTTTTTGATCGTGCTGGAATCCAATGAGGTTCATGGAGAGGGATTTAAGATGGTACAGATTGGGGAGGAAGGAAACTGATCGTATTTTTATGTGGTAGTTTTGGAAGGGAGTCCTCAAAGTCAACGAGCCGGGGATCCGCTGTTTATGTGGTCTCCCGGCTCTCTGTTTACTATTCAAACTCGGCGTGTCCTTTGCCGTTCTTAACTACATTTGTTTAAGTTTTATGCAAATACACACCGTTTTTTACTTCAATTACATCAATTATTCTGGCTTGCTGATTTTCTGTTGCCAATATGTTGCCACACTTTTATTATAGCAAATCCTTACAGATTAACAACCTATTTTTGAAATGTTACGCAATAGAAGCTCATTTCCGGGGATTTTGATATAAAATATTGCCTATGGTCTTATTGCGTCTGGAATTGCTTGAAATATAAGGCTTCCAGGATACCTAAAGCGTAACAATCAGTCTTAATAATGGAAATTATACTTTTCACTTTTCAGTTTCTTTCTGTAAACTGCGATAAATATTTATCTATGTTTTCCCAATAAGGTATTTCAATCAAAGGTATCCCCTTATTTTTACAATATGACCGTTTCCTTTCATCATTCATCTGCTGACGCTCAAATTTCTTTTCACCTCCAAAAAAATCGACAATCTCAAAATGTTGTTCACCTTGATATTCGATCAACGCTATTAACTTATCATTTTTATCAAATATTGCAAAATCAAATTTCAGAGGCAAACCACCCACTAAATCAGGGAAACCATACTGGATTTCATATTTTATTTTATGTTCTCTCAAATATTCCGAAATTTCTCGTTCTCCACGCGAATTTAAGCAACCGCAAGAGATAGTTCCATTCATTAAACTGTCCTTCTGAATAACCTTCTGATTTCCGCAATCACATTGACATAAAAATTGCGGTCTTGTTCTTCCATTTTCAGGCGTTATATAGTCCTCTACCCGTTTTAATACAAGCAACATACCAAACCTTTGGCCAGATAAATCTTGAAAATGAGTTTCGCTGGTTCTTTCTAATTTATAACAGCCACAAGAATGTGTGTTTCCTGATGTTAAATCTGTTCCATTCACACATATTATATTTCCGCAATCACATTTACATTTCCAACGACTACGATGTTTTCCATTTATAGGGCTGATAAAATCTTCTACTTGATATAAAACTGTTAATCTATCGAATTTTTTTCCCGTTAAATCAAGCAATCTATCTTCTCTTAACTTTTCTAACGCATAGCAGCCACAAGATACTGAATTTCCAGATGTTAGTGAAGTACCTCTTATAATTTTTTCTGTTCCGCAATCGCAACGGCATTTCCAGTATACTCCCTTTTTCTCGGTTTCAGCTTTCTCCAATACAGTCCAACGACCAAAATGACAATTTGTTAAATCTCTTATTTGTTTTAACCTAACTTTAGCTTTGCTACACTGGTTACAACAATTAGATTTCCCACTTTTTAGCCAACTCCCACGAGTAGTATACTCTTCTCCGCAATCACATTTGCATAAATATTTTTTTTCATGTTGCCCTCTAGGACTGATATAATCCTCTGTACGTCTTATTACTGTTAAAGAGCCAAACTTAGTCCCAGGCAATATTTCTGCTCTAACGCTTGGCATTAGTATTCACCACCTATTCACATTTATAATTTTATATCATATCAATCAGATTTTTAAACAAACATAATCCGTCTGATACTACATTAACGGTTTCTGGGATTCCCGCTAATATAGATATTACATTAGCTAAATTACCAACTGTACTACTCAAAATTTCACCTTTACTGATTTTCCGATTTACACTATTATGAATTTCTTTTACTAAATCTTCAATTTCAACACTTATCTGATTAGATTCTCTAAAATACACACCCATCTCAGATATAAATTCATCCATCTTTTCAGCAAACAAACAATCTACATCAACAATTTGCTCTAACATTTCCTTTCCGGTAAAAGTAATTGCAATATGACTATAATTTCCCTCAATCAGTCCACTTTTCTTAAAGTCATCAAATCTACTATATGCACGTCTTATTGCTTGCCCTCTATTAAGCTGAAAACGAATTTCTCCATTTTTTAAAGTTATTTTGTCCCAACCGGCCGTCAAAAAAAGGAGTGGAAGTTCTATATCTTTATTTTCTACTAACTTCCCATCATAACCTTTAGCTTTTTCCAGTATTCTATTCAAAATATATATTTTTTCCTGCCTCATATCAGCAGGTTTCCATATATTTACAACTTCAAAATCTACTTTACAATTTTGAAATGTTTTATTTACATGATAATTATACATGGCTCTAAGCCCAATATCTTGCAGAGACATATTCATAAAAAATAAACCTCCAAATTTCTTTGAATTGATTATAGTTCTTTTCTTTTTCTAAGTAAAGGAAAAAAGCAA
>UMKM01011215.1_pt1 | contig 15536 bp, 9 predicted proteins | sample 1966331 | NCBI WGS metagenome assembly UMKM01 (sample SAMEA4836176, study PRJEB28245) | human gut metagenome | biome: gut microbiome; material: fecal sample | place: Denmark | collected 2008 | reverse complement strand
CAGTTTCAGCAGTATCTGTTTTTCTGTCAATGGAAAAAACTGCATGCGTATGCGGCGCAGGCGGACATTCAGATTATCGGGGACATTCCGATTTATGTGGCTCTGGACAGCGCAGATGCCTGGGCGGAACCGCAGTTGTTTCAATTTGATGAGGAGTTAAATCCAGTGGCAGTGGCAGGATGTCCACCGGATGCATTTTCTGCGACCGGACAGTTATGGGGTAATCCGCTGTATCGCTGGGAGTATCACCGCCAGACCGGTTATGCGTGGTGGATTCGGAGAATCGCACAGTGTCTGAACTTGTATGACTGCATCCGTATTGATCATTTCCGCGGATTTGACGAATATTACAGCATTCCGGCGGAGGATGAGACGGCAGAATACGGACACTGGGAGCCGGGACCGGGCATGAGCCTGATGCAGGCTTTGAAAGATGCTCTGGGAAATGTAAATGTAATTGCAGAAGACCTTGGATTTTTAACGGACGGTGTACGCCGGTTGTTACATGATTCGGGTTTTCCGGGAATGAAAGTGATTCAATTTGCTTTTGATTCCAGAGAAGAGAGTGATTATCTGCCACATAATTATGAGAAAAATTGTGTGGTGTATACAGGAACGCATGATAATGATACCCTTTGCGGCTGGTATAAAGTTTTAGATCCGGAAGATCTGAAATTATCCCAGAAATATATGAATAATGCAAATACATCAAAATCGGAAATTCACTGGGATTTTATCCGTCTGGCTCTGGCGAGTGTGGCAGATCTGTGCATTATTCCATTGCAAGATTATCTGGGGCTTGGAAGTGAGGCAAGAATTAATACACCATCTACGCTCGGGAATAACTGGCGGTGGCGAATGAAGCAGGGATGTCTGACAAAAGAATTAGCAGATCAGATCAGAGAGTTGACAACATTATATGGGCGATAAATGGGCATCATAGGTAATGTGAACGCAGAATAAGCAATCCCCCGCTTCAAGTGTGTAGAGTACTAAGCGGTGGGTAAGGGGGATGCTTATGTCAGTGGGAGTTAAAAGCTCCCACTGACAGGTCGCAAAGCGACTGCGTTCATGAGCAAGTAGCGAAAGCGGATTGCGAATGTCCGCTTTACGCGTAATATTGTAAAAAACAAGGGCATTTGTAAAATAAATTACAAATGCCCTTGTCGAAATATGAGTCAAAACAAATGCAGTTATTTGCGAAACGATGTACTAGAAGATAACTTTTCCGGCATTGATCCGGTAGGAGCGATTCATCCAGATAAATGTTCCGTTATAAGCAAAGTCCAGTTTACCGTTCTGCAGATACCACCATCCGTAATCATTGTCTGCAAGGCCGGTAAAGGTAAAATCAACGGCACCGTTTACGATGCGCCACCATCCGTAAGCATTCGGAGCGATACCGGTATAAGAGAAATCAACTTTTCCGCCGGATAAGTAGAACCATCCGTATTCGTTCGCTTCCACACTGTTGCAGCTGAAGTCAACGGCACCGTTTACGATGCGCCACCATCCGTAAGCATTCGGAGCGATACCGGTATAAGAGAAATCAACTTTTCCGTTGGATAAGTAGAACCATCCGTATTCGTTCGCTTCCACACTGTTGCAGCTGAAGTCGACAGCGCCATTTACAATACGCCACCATCCGTATTCATTCGGAGCGATGCCGGTGTAGGAAAAATCGACTTGTCCGTTGCGGACATACCACCATCCATAATCGTTTGGAATCAGTGTTGTTACGTCGGTTGCAACAGATCCGTTTTTATAATAATACCAGTTGCCGTCAGCTGCCTGCGCAAGTCCATCAGAAACCGGATCAGGTGTGATGCCAGATGCTTTGGCTGTCAGCTGGTAAGCGGCGACAGTACCGGATACTTCGCAGGCTGCAAGCAGATAGGAGTTTCCGTCAAAACTGTTATCTGCGGAGACAAAACAGAGTCCTTCCGGTGAATCATCGCCGGAAATAGCAGTATTGAAATTACGGGAGTTGATGTAATTGACATAGGTGCTCTGTGTCGGATCTGTAATATCATATACCATGATTCCGCCGATGCGTTCCAGTCCGACGAAGGCATATGTTTTTTTACCAACAGTTCCGATAGTTACACTTTCTGCCTCCGGACCTTTTTTGCCGGAGCGGTTGTCGAGGTCGGTATTGTCGTTGGAACAGTTAAAGAAATTCGGTAAGTAAGCAGCTGTGGCAGATTCAAAATTGCTGCCGCTGTCAAATACTTCTGTTAGTCCATTCGTATCTGCTTTGAAAATCGTGAAGGAACGTCCACCAAAGAGATAGTCAGAATCTGAATCCAGACCGTCGTAATCTTTTGTATCAAAAAATACAACTTTACCATTTAATCCACTGTTTTCGGCAGTGATTTTTCCGGAGGGAGAAGTCTTTCCTTTTCCAAAGTTACGTTCATCTTCATTGGTGTAGCTGCCCCATTCTCTGGAGTCACCCTCATTTGCGATCACAATATAATCGGTTCCATTTACGGTGTAAGTAGCAATACCGTCCGGCATACGGATTCCTTTTAAGGAATCATAGGTCTTGGCATTGTAGCTGCTATTCTTTTTGTCAATATCGACAGCTGTTTTGCTGTAATCTTCAAAACCTGCAGAGTAGATACCAGTAAATTCTTTTTTGTTAAGATCCAGAACAGCAATGGCATTTGCTTCCTGAAGTGTGATGTAGGCAGTGGAATTGTCCGCTGCAATATATTCCGGTTCCAGATCGACAGACGGTACGGTATTTTTTTTCAGGACAATTCCTGCATCGGTAAGCTGTTTGCGATTCGCTTCGCTGTCATAAGCAGTAAAATCTGCTTTTGTGACAGTGTCTGAAGCAAGATCAACAATTGTTACGGTACCTTGTGGATCGGTACTGTTTGTGGAATATCCTTCTCTCGGTTCGCCTTCATCAGCTGTGAGCAGTTTGCTTCCGTCTGGAGTAAAGGTGATCATATCCGGCTGGATACCGGTCTCATAAAGCTTTTTCAGGGAGAGTGTTCCATCTGCATTGCAGTCAAACAGGGCGATGCGGCCATTGGCAGCATAATTTTCAGCCTGGAGTGCTGCTGCGAGACAGGTACCGTCTTCGGAGATGGTTACGGACGTCATATCACCATACTGGAAAGAAGTGTCTGCGGCTTTCACAATGGATTTGATGTCAATCGCATTAGCATCCAGCAGATCAACGGTGTCTTTATATTCCAGAGTTTTCAGTGGGATAGCAGCCAGGGTACCATTCTGACCGTTTATTGCATAAGCCCATCCTGTTTTGGTATTATATTCTACGATTTCCATAACGCCGCCGTCTGCGTTGCTGATACCGGAATCATATCGTGCAGCCTGTGTCAGAGCCAGAGAGGAGACAGTGTTCTGATTTTCAAATCCTTCTGTTTTGGTCCCTGCATCGGTCTGCTTGCTGACGGAAAAGGTATCGATCAGTTTGCTGGTCGGATTGGAACTGTCGCCGTCCAGATTGTATACTTTTACGGAAATCTGCTGATCACTGACATCAAAGATCGCATAACTTGGACTGTAATCCTGATTCCATTCCTGATTTCCATATGGAAGATATTCAGATGGATGTTCAGCAGTCTGCCCTTTCAGATAAGCAGCAGAACCGGTTTCACCATTAGCCAGGACCGGGAAATCGGTGTTGTTGGCTTTGTCTACTTTTGCAAATGGGGTATAGTATTGCATGTCGGACGCACAGTTACCGGTCAGGTAGATCGTGCCGTCCGGATCATGATAACTGCTCAGTCGCTCAGCGTTTCGTTTACCGTCTTTTAATACATAACTTCTGGAGTATACATGATCGTGTCCGCCAAGTACGAAGTCCACATCAAAGTCATCCATTACTTTTTCAAATCCGGCATCGACATAGTTTTCAATATCAGAGTCTGCAGCATGTTTGGCAACCGTCTGTGTTGATTTGTGATGTGTGACTACCAGCCACTGATACTGTCCCTGATATTCTGTGGTAGCAGATGTCAGGACTGTGCGGAAGTTATTTACAATAGCTTCTGCCTCAGAATTATCTTTGGAAGCGCTGGGAACGGAGGCATTATCTGCATTTTCATCATCATTGCCACCCGGATAAGCACCGGTATTTAATGTGACAAACAAAACATTGTCATACAGGTAATAGTAGTTGCCTTTAGTTTCCATTTCACGGCGTTCAGTAAAATCATACTGACCATCAGCATTCGGTGTTACACCGTTGGAAGCGGAATTGTTTCTGATTTCATTTGCAGTAGCCTGGATGTAGTTGCCATGGCTCTGGCTGGTGCCGTTGTTTTGCCCGCGGAAGGTGGTTTTTACCTGGGTCAGAGCACCTTCGCTCCCATCAATGGCAAGTTCATTGGGCAGATTAAAATGATCTTCGAACATGTAGTGTCTGTCATGATTGCCGACAGCAGGTGCATATAAGATCGAAGACATTTCTTCCGGTGCAAAAAAGGAAGTATATTCGCTGGATTTTCCCCAACTCTGATCCTCCACCTGATCACCGGCGGACACAACGAGATTTACATGATTGTCTGCAAGTGTGTTCATCATGGAAGCCCATCCAGTCTGGTTTTTGTCATCAGATGAATTCCATCCACGCTTGTCTGTTTCTCCGTTTTCTTTGATCTGTGGGTCGCTGGTAAAAGCGAAGGTAAAAGAATCCGCGGACGGTGTAGTGTAAGTATGTGCTTCAGACCAGGTCTGACCATTATCATAGGAAATCTGATACTGATAATTGGTATCTGCTGCAAGGTTTTCAATGGTTGCTTTGCAGACCAATTTACCGCTGTCTGTGTATTTGGATGTCATGGCAGTAGGCAGATGGAGAGCACTGATGCTGGCTGTGATAATCTGGTCACCAAATTTCACAAGCGCAGTTTTTGTACCTTCCGGTGCATACCAGTTCAGATTTACGCTGGACTGTGTTTCGCCCGGCTGCAATGTCAGATATTCTGTAGTAACAGCAGAAGATGCTTTTAATGTTGTAATCTGTTCCGCAGAAGCGAAGATGCTCTGAGAACAGGTAAGTGCTGCGATCAGCGAAAGTGCAGCAATCTGTTTCAATCGTTTTTTCATAAGACACTCCTTTTTAAGTAGATTTTGCGCAAGTGTGTATGTGCAATTCTGTTAATTTGCAATTATGCAGTGCTTACTCTAACAGGCAAATGTAAAATCTGAAAGGAAGAAAAATTGAAATGTAGGTAAAATTTCAGATGATATAAGAAAAGAATATAAAGAAAAAGAGGAGTAAAAGTAGACAAGGTTAGTAGGAAGATGCGAATTTCAGGCAGATTTACACTGGTGATTCACATATCAGAAATATTCCGGATCTTCAGTTAGAAAAAGGATGAATTCCTATCTTTACAGTATGATATAAAGGTGCTAGACTAACCCTTAACATCGTCATAAGAGTATTACACAATATGGAAGTGATGATATTTTTGGAAAGAGGGAATGAGCATGACATTTGTACAATTAAAATATATATTGACCATTGCGGAAACGAAATCATTAAATAAAGCAGCAGAGCAGTTGTATGTTTCACAGCCATCGCTGACCAATGCATTAAAAGAACTGGAAAAAGAAGTAGGAATTACCATTTTCTTCCGTACCGGACGAGGCGTGACGTTGACAAATGATGGTGTGGAATTTCTGGCGTATGCCCGGGAACTTTATCGGGAGTATGAACAGCTGTTGCAGCGTTATGGAGAGGGCGGTTCTTATAAAAAGAAATTTGCGGTATCCACCCAGCACTACTCTTTTGCGGTAAAGGCATTTGTTGATGTGGCAAAAAAACTGGATATGTCAAAATATGAACTGGCAATCCGCGAGACAAAGACAATGGAAGTTATTCAGGAAGTAAGCACTATGAAAAGTGAGATCGGCGTGTTGTATCTGAGTGAATTTAACCGAAAATCTATGGAAAAACTGTTAAAATCGGCAAATCTGGAGTTTCATCCATTGATTTCCTGCAAAGCCTATGTATATTTATGGAAAGGACATCCGTTGGCGGATGAACCATTTTTGACAATGGAGCAATTGGAAAAATATCCCTGCCTGTCTTTTGAGCAGGGAGATAACAGTTCTTTTTATCTGTCGGAAGAATTGCTTCCTACCAATGAATACAGTCAGATCATTCATGCAAATGACCGTGCAACGATGTTGAATCTGATGATTGGACTGAATGGATATACGTTGTGTTCCGGTCTGATTTGTGAAGAATTAAACGGCAGTGATTATCGTGCAGTACCGTTTCGGAATGATGGACAGTTTGACGATTCGCAGGAAGAAAATCAGATGGAGATTGGGTATGTGACCAGAAAAAATCTGATTTTGAGCAAACTTGGTCAGGAATATGTGACTGCATTGCGGCAATATCTGGCGGAATAGTAATAGTTTCGGGTAATTGTGTGGTTAAAGAAGTGTGGAAAATTTACAAATATCATTGTGTAGATTAAGACCTTCTGTATTTTTTCTCAAGGAGCGATTATTAGCGACTGAGACAAAATACAGAAGGTCTTATTTTTTTAAACTTAAATCATAAACTTTAAGCCACCCAAATATGCAAGATATAGCAAAAAACTATAACTGGTTATTTTTTTTGTGTATTAGACAGTCACTATTTGATGTGATAGTATCAATGGCATGCAAAACCTATTAAGTAAGTATGAATAATAGGAAATATAAAAAACGGGAGGAATAGCAAATGACAGATGTTCTGATCATCGGAAGTGGACCGGCGGGTATGACCGCAGCGATTTATGCAAAACGGGCAAATCTGAATGTACTGATCGTGGAAAAAGAATATGAAGGAACCGGTCAGATGGCAGAGAGCAGCCGCATTGACAACTATCCCGGTTTTTACGGAATCAACGGTTATGAATTAGGGGAAAAGATCCGGGAACATGCTGAAGCACTTGGAATCAAATTTTTGGAAGCTGAAGTCACCGGTATTCAGAAAACGGAAGAAAGCTTTGATATCACATTGGAAAGCAGTGAAGTACAAAACAGCAAAACAGTGATCTACACTGCGGGAGCCGCTCATCGGAAACTTGCAGTTCCGGGAAGTGAGAAATTCGAAAACAGAGGAATTTCCTACTGTGCATCCTGTGATGGGGCTTTTTATCAGGGCAAAGATGTAGCAGTGATCGGTGGAGGCAACAGTGCACTGGATGATGCGTTACTGCTTTCGGAAATCTGTAACAAAGTATATCTGATCCACCGCAGAGCAGAATTTCGTGGGGATGCATCCACACTTGCAAAACTGGAGCAGAAAGAAAATGTGGAGATTATCCGAAATGCGAAGGTACAGGAGATCACCGGTAATGGAAAAGCAGAAATTCTTCTGTTGGATACGGGAACTGCATTGGATATCCAGGGCGTTTTCGTGGCGATCGGAATGATTCCACAGACAGAAGCAGTCAAAAACCTGGTGGCATTGGATGAGAGTGGTTACATCAAAGCGGGCGAAGACGGGGTGACATTGGTTCCGGGATTTTTCGTGGCAGGTGATGTGAGAACAAAAGAACTCAGACAGATCATCACAGCGGCAGCAGACGGCGCAAATGCAGCGAATTCAGCAATACAATATATCATCAGAAAGTAAAAACAACCCAGTCCAAATATAGGGTGGAGAAATAGAAAGGAAACAACCGTATGGTAAACGAACTGACGAGAGAAAATTTTGACAAAGCAATAAAAGAACACAGCATCGCCGTTGTAGAATTCTATTCTGCAACCTGTAAGCACTGTAAGAAGCTGGAGGCAGGCATTACGGAACTTTCCGAGGAAGCAGGAAATGAAGTATACTTCGGAAAAGTATTGATTCCGGCTCAGCTGTCTCTGGCAGAGGAATATGAGATTAGTTCCGTACCGACATTGCTGTATTTTAAGGATGGAGAAATCAGAGAAAAATCCGTAGGATTTACACACAAATTAATCATTGCGGAGAATATTAAGAAGTTATAGACCGAACTGATTTGAACGCAGAATAAGCATTCCCCCGCTTCAAGTGCGTAGAGCACTAAGCGGTGGGTAAGGGGGATGCTTATGTCAGTGTGAGTTAAAAACTCCCACTGACAGGTCGCAAAGCGACTGCGTTCATGAGCAAGTAGCGAAAGCGGATTGCGAATGTCCGCTTTACTAAAAGAATTCAGATAAGAACAGGAGACAACATCATGGGATATCCAAGTATTTTTCCAACAGGAACATTAATTTATGATAAAGACAAAACATTCAACGGCTACACCGTTTTTCCATCCGCAAAAGGAGCACTTCTCATCGACATGAACGGCCGTGAAGTTCAGCTCTGGGCAGGACTTGGCGGATTTCCGAATAAAATCCTTCCGGGCGGATATGTAATGGGAACCACAGGAACCAGACCTGGTAAAAAAGCATATCAGGATCAGATCGATCTGGTGCAGGTAGACTGGGACGGCAATATTGTATGGAAGTTTGATAAAACAGAGCTGATCGCGGACGGCGACAAAGATCCGGTTTATATGGCCAGACAGCATCATGATTTCCAGCGAGAAGGATCTACCGTCGGATATTATTATCCGGGCGGAGAACCGAAGACAGACAGTGGAAATACATTGATCCTGACACATGAAAACTTATACAATCATGACATTTCCGATAAACGGCTGATCGATGACAAGATCATTGAGGTAGACTGGGAAGGAAACATTTTATGGAGCTGGCGGGCGAGTGATCATTTTGAACAGCTTGGATTTGACGAGGCAGCAAAAAACGCACTGTTCCGTAATCCATGCCTGCAGGGCGAAGCCGGTGGCGACTGGATGCACATTAACAGCATGTCTGTGTTAGGCGAGAACAAATGGTACGATCAGGGAGATGAGCGTTTCCATCCGGACAACGTCATCATCGATGCACGTAACTCCAACATTCTTGCCATCATCAGCAAAGAGACAGGCGATATTGTATGGCGTGTGGGACCGGATTTCAACGAGAGTGAAGCAACCAAAAAACTTGGTTGGATCATCGGACAGCATCATTTACATATGATTCCGAAAGGACTTCCGGGCGAAGGCGATCTGCTTGTATTTGATAACGGTGGCGAAGGCGGTTACGGAACCCCGAATCCTGGTGCACTGACTGGTGTTAACAACGCGAGAAGAGATTATTCCAGAGTATTACAGTTCAATCCGGTCACACTGGAGATCACCTGGCAGTACACACCATTGGAAGCAGGCAACCTGTTATTCACAGATGCATCCAAATTTTACAGCTCTTATATCAGTAGTGCACAGAGACTGCCAAACGGAAATACACTGATCACAGAGGGATCTGACGGACGCCTGATCGAGGTAACACCGGATCACGAGATCGTATGGGAGTACATCAATCCGTATTTCAATACCATTCTCGGTCAGTTCACCAACAACATGGTATATCGTGCTTACCGTGTACCGTATGAGTGGATTCCACAGGTGAAAAAACCGGAAGAAATTTCCGTGGAGCCAATCGATGTAGAAACCTTCCGTGTACCGGGATCCTTGGTAGGAAACGGACTTGGAAAAGTGACAACCATTGCTGGTGTAGATCCGAATGCCCGTCTGATGACAGGCGGTGGAGCGTCCGAGGATGAGGACGAGGAAATAAACTTCTGCGTCGCAACCGTAAAGAAAAGCGATCTGATCAAGAAATAGGAGCGTTACCTGTTTTACGAAGAAAGAAATAAGGTAGAAACAATAGATAAGCAATGCAGACAGGTATCGAAAGAAATCTGCCTGCAGAACAGAGAAGAGTTGAAAAAGTAGAATTCCGTGGAAAGGGAGTGAAGAAAAATGAGAAGCAAAAAAATTACTGCAGCAGTTTTAGGTATCGTTCTTACATTAGGTCTGGTGGTCAGCGGTTGCGGAAACAGTGGCATATCATCTGATGGAAGTGCGAAAGCAGAGACAAAAAAAGACGGTTATCAAGTAGTCAACATTGGTTTTCCAAGTGCCGGCTATCAGTGGGCAGAAGGTGCACTGGCAGTGGCAGAGGAAAAAGGATATCTGGATGAATATCTGAATCCACTGGGTTACGATGCAGATCTGATTCCGTTTACAGGAGCAGCACCGGCGATTCATGAGGCGTTAGTATCCGGAGATCTGGATTACGCATATTATGCGGGGTTTGCAGGTATCATGGCAAAATCAAATGGCATTGATACGAAGCTGCTGACCGTGACAAGCTTTGGTTCGGTATGGCAGCTGGCAGTCAGCACAGATTCCGGTATCACATCCTTGCAGGATTTAAAGGGAAAAACCATTTCCTATCAGCGTGGCGCAACACCGCAGATGTATGTTTTAAAAGTGTTGCAGGAAGCAGGGCTGACTGCCGATGACGTACAGCTTGTCAACAGCACGATCCCGGAAGGATTGTCCAGTCTTTCTACCGGAGCAGTAGATGCGGCAGTGGTTACATACGGACAGGCAGACAGCCTGGTGGAACAGGGAAAAGCAACCATTTTACATAAAGGTGTAGAGGCAGATCCGGATACGTTCTATGAGCCAAATGTCCTGACTGGAAGAAGTGATTATATCAGTGCAAATTCGGATGTGACGGTAGCAATCATCAAAGCAATGCTGAAAGCATCCAATGATATCATATCCGATCCGGAGGCATTTTATGAGCTGTCTGCAGAGAAGAGTGGAAGAACCTTAGAGCAGGTGAAATCCGTAGCAGTATCTGATGTACAGCTTGGTTATTCCATCAGTCTGGATGATCGCTATGTATCTTCTTTGAAAAACATTGAACAGTTTGAACTTGACAATGGTATCATCACCAATCAGGTAGATTTTGATTCCTGGATTGATTCCTCCTATCTGGAAAAAGCAGTGCAGGAGTATCAGGAAAGCGCACAGTAAGGAGGCTACGTGAGCATGTACAAAGGAAATAACGTATTTATACAAAAACTGCTGATCTTTATCAACATGATCATATTGCCGGTTATCATTGTGCTGGCGTGGCATTTTGCTACATCCACCGGAGCAATGTCCACACTGATCCTGCCAAAGATCAGTACCGTCCTTGAAACTTTAAAAGAGCAGCTTGGAAACGGTACACTGACAGGAGATATTGGAATCAGTTTGAGCCGTATTGCAAAAGGATATGCACTGGCAGTGGTGGTAGGTATCCTGCTTGGCGTGCTCATGGGAATGAATAAATTTGCAAACCGCTTTTTTATGCTGACATTTACCGCAATCCGTCAGATTCCGATGATCGCATGGGTTCCGATCCTGATCATCTGGTTTGGTATCGGTGAGGAATCCAAAGTAGCCGTTATCTTTCTGGCAGCATATTTTCCGGTTCTGGTCAACACCGTCAGCGGTATTGAGCGCACGGATCCAAAGCTCATCGAAGTTGGAAAAATGTATCATCTGAACTGCTGGCAGCAGTTTACAAAAATCTATCTGCCATCTGCACTTCCGTCCATTTTCGTCGGATTAAAACTGGGGCTGAGTGTATCCTGGATGGCAGTGGTCGGTGCAGAGATGATCGCAGCCACATCCGGTATCGGTTTTCGTATCAACGATGCACGAAGCCTGATGCAGTATCCGGTTGTATTTGCCGGAATCATTGCCATCGCAGTCGTCGGTGTGATCATGGATCTGGCCATTTCACTGATTGGAAAATTATGCACACCTTGGGAAAAAGGCAGGTAAGCACAAATGGGAAAGACATTATCAATTCAGAACGTAAATAAAAGTTTTACTGTCGATGGACAGAAAGTGGATGTATTAAAAGATATTAACCTGGAGGTTCAGGAAGGTGAATTTATTGCCATTGTCGGTCACAGTGGTTGTGGAAAAAGTACCCTGTTAAAAATCATTGCCGGACTTGAAAAAAACGACACGGGTCTGGTAACTGTGGATGGAAAAGAAGTCAACGGACCAGGCATGGATCGTGGCATGATTTTTCAGGAACACCGCCTGTTTCCGTGGATGAGCATTGAGAAAAATGTACAGCTTGGATTAAAGGGATTGAGCAAGGAAGAAAAAACAAAACTTTCGAATCAATATCTGGAGCTTGTAAAATTGAGTGAATTCAAAAAAGCATATCCTAGTCAGCTTTCCGGTGGTATGTCACAGCGTGCAGCCATTGCCAGATCGTTGGTGAGTCAGCCGGAGGTTCTGCTGCTGGATGAACCATTCGGAGCGCTGGATGCACTGACCAAGATCGAGTTACAGGAAGAATTACTGAAAATCCGGGAACGGTTTCATAACACCATGCTCATGGTTACACACGATATTGAAGAGGCAGTATATCTGGCTGACCGTATTGTGGTTATGTCTGCAAGACCGGGACGCATTAAAGATGTCATCAAAGTAGAACTTGGAACATACCGTGACCGTGGTGGCAGTGACTTTGCCCACTACAAAAAGAAAATCTTTGATTATTTCTTCGAAGAGAAAACCGTGGTACCGGAGTATAACATTTAAATATAATGATGCCAGGGGCAAAAGCATGAAACCACGATGTGCTTGCACAGGAGTGGTTTCATGCTTTTGCTTCTTGCATATTCATAGGAAAAAAGATACGATGTAACTATGCTATTTTTTATAAATAAAGATTTTTTAAGGAAATGTGGAGAGAAAAATGGAGCAGGAAAGAAAACGAGCAGATGATATTGTAAAAAAACTGATAGACACACATACAACGATTTCCACCATGGAGAGTTGTACTTCCGGTCTGATCGCATCCATGATCACAGACACCGAAGGTGCATCTGCGATTTTTCCGGGAGGATACGTTACTTATCTGAATGAAACAAAGATTCTGAACGGTGTGGATGCAAACGTGATTGAAAAATATGGTGTGTATTCCAGGGAATGTGCGAATGCCATGGCAGAAACTGCACAGAAAAAACTGCACACAGACATTGCCATCGGTATCACCGGAACGACCGGGAATGTGGATCCGAACAATGCGGACAGTGTACAGGGACAGGTATATTTCTGTATCCGGATGGGGAAGGAAAATCATACATATGAACTGGAGACTGTTGTGTCAGAAATGAACCGTCATGAGATTAAGCAGATGTATGCAGATTATGTATTTGAAAAATTGGAATTGTTGTTGAAAAAAGAATGATTTTTGCGGCTTGCTATTTGAACGCAGAATAAGCAATCCCCCACTTCAAGTGTGTAGAGCACTAAGCGGTGGGTAAGGGGGATGCTTACGTCAGTGGGAGTTAAAAGCTCCCACTGACAGGTCGCAAAGCGACTGCGTTCATGAGCAAGTAGCGAAAGCGGATTGCGAATGTCCGTTTTACTCATGTCGGCTTTCTGGTGATCACATGGGCAATATAGAAACTGGCTTTTGTAAAAAAAGTATAAATTCCGGCAAAGCGGTTGAGCTGAAATTGAGTTTACGGTAAAATATTTTGTTAGAATGGATAACTGTTTCTGTGAGAATCTTTCATCAAAACAGGTAATCAGTGATGATTTTTTTGCAGAACGGTTTTGCATGAAAAACGGAAAGATAGAGCTGGAAAGAAGGAAAGAAATGTCAAAATTTAGTGTTAAGAAACCGTACACAGTGTTCGTTGCGGTGGTAATCTGTCTGATTCTGGGGGTAGTAAGTTTTACCAGGATGTCGACAGATCTGCTGCCGGAATTTTCTTTGCCGTATGTGGTAGTAGTAACGACTTATCCGGGAGCATCTCCGGACAAGGTGGAAAGTACTGTGACGGAACCTCTGGAATCCGGTCTTGGAACAGTCAATGGTGTGGAGAATGTCACCAGTACCTCTAATGAGAATTACTGTACGGTTATGCTGGAATTTGCAGAGGAGACGAACATGGATAGTGCCATGGTCAAACTGTCCAATGCACTGGATCTGATCACATTGCCGGATGGTGCCGGTAAACCGATGATCATGGAAGTATCCATGGACATGATGCCGGTGATTTATGCCAGCGTGGATTACGAAGGAAAAGATATCTACGAGCTTAGTGATTTTGTGGAAAATACGGTTGTGCCGACGATGGAACGCCAGAATGGTGTAGCAAGTGTCAATACCACAGGTGCGATTGAAAAAACAGTAGAAATCCGGTTGAACCAGGAAAAAATCGATGCAGTGAATGACCGGCTGGCGGGCTATGTGGATGAACAGCTGGCAGATGCAAAAGCGCAGATTGATGATGCAAAGAGTCAGTTGAACAGCGCAAAATCCCAGCTGGAGAGTTCACAAAAAGCGTTGCAGGATCAGCAGAGTTCTACTGCCAGTGAACTGGCGCAGACCAGCAAAGCGGTGGATGCAGCCGTAGCGACACAGTCTGCATATAATGCACAGTTAGCAGGGCTTCAGGCATCCAAACTGGCACTGGAAACAGAGAAAAAAGCGTATACCGATGCCGGGATTGAGGCACAGTATGAGCAGATCAACAAAAGCTTTGCGTCTGTTCGAGATATGGCATCCGGTTATGGCATGGATGCTTCTGCCTATCCGGCAGATATTTCGGATGCTTTGAAAAGTCCAAAGAAACTGGAAGCTCTGACTGCATTTATGAAACAGATCGGTCAGTCGGATGCAGCAGCATCACTGACCACGGATAACCTGAAACAACTGGATCAGATCGTGAATACCCGGCTGCCGCAGATTGATACAGAACTTGCCAATCTGGCTGTTGAGATCCAGGCGGCACAGGCGATTGCGGATCAGGTGAATGAACAGGTCAAAGCAGCTACAGATAATTACGAAGCACTGGAATCCGGCAAAATTTCAGCTGCGGTTGGTTTCAGTACCGGCGCGGCACAGATTGCGGATGGTCAGGCGGCCCTCAGCAACAGTGAAGAACAGCTGGCGGATGCTCAGTCTTCCTATGAGCAGGGAAGAGATACGGCACTGAAAAACGCAAATCTGGATACACTGCTGAGTCTGGATACCTTATCCCAACTGCTGGCAGCGCAGAATTTTGCAATGCCGGCAGGCTATATTTATCAGGGAGAGGATCAGTATCTGCTGAAAGTCGGTGATGAGTACGCTTCTGATGGAGAACTGGAATCCTCGGTATTATGCAATATCGATGGAATCGGAGATATCCGGGTGTCTGATGTGGCAGATGTGACCTGGATCGATAATTCCGGAGATGCTTATGCAAAAGTAAATGGACGGGATGGAATCGTTCTTTCTATTTCAAAATCCAGTACAGCGGGAACTGCGGATGTATCGGATACCTGTGGCGCAGCTATCCGTCAGCTGGAACAGGATTATGACGGACTGCATATTACAAGCCTGATGGATCAGGGCGATTATATCGATCTGATCGTGAATAATGTACTGTCTAATCTGATCATGGGTGCAGTGCTGGCAATTATTGTGCTTGCAATTTTTCTGCGTTCCGTCAAACCGACGATTGTGGTCGCTTTCAGCATTCCGCTGAGTGTTCTGGTGGCAATCGTACTGATGTACTTCAGTGGTGTGACACTGAATCTGATCTCATTGTCCGGACTGGCTCTTGGAATCGGTATGCTGGTGGATAACTCCATTGTTGTGATCGAAAATATTTA
>UMKM01005712.1_pt1 | contig 15869 bp, 7 predicted proteins | sample 1966331 | NCBI WGS metagenome assembly UMKM01 (sample SAMEA4836176, study PRJEB28245) | human gut metagenome | biome: gut microbiome; material: fecal sample | place: Denmark | collected 2008 | reverse complement strand
AATAAGGAAAGTTCAGGAAATCTCTCCACAAATTCCGATTTTATGCTAAAAGTTTTGGGAAATAAAAATTCTCTGCAAAACAAATTGCAGAGAATTTTTGGTTATTCTTCAGTAATTATCGGTTTCATATTGTCAGTCGATTCCCAATAAAACTCTTTGTGTGATGATGTATTTTCAGTTTGCTTTATATCTTCGATACTGATTTTTTCTATTGAGCTGTCCTTTAGCGTTCCGTTATCGTTGTAATCGGCCGTAATCTTTACACATTTCAAATCATCATTTGTAATTCTCGCCTCAATAACACCGCCTGCACAATTTGTACTGCTCTTTGGTGCAAATTTAACAGTAACGCTGTCCTTGCCTTTTGTATATTCTTCCGGTATTTCATAGAATACATCATATGCGTTATTCATCTTTTCGTTGTTAAGCGTTTGTTCGGCAAGTTTATTATCATCAATATAGATATAGAAATCACGCGTATAATTTACATTATTTTTTTTAAACGGACCGTCACTGCCCCAATATCTTACAAACAGATAATTTTTATTGCTCTTATCCACTTCCAAAGAATATTGGAAATATGCGTTGTCACTACCGTATGCGTCACGCCAGTAATATGTTTTTGTACCACTTGTAAAACTGCCGTTATTTGAATTTTTACTTGCCAAGCCGTGTCCGAGTTCGTCCTGCTGACCGTCAGGTTCAACTCTGTCAATCGTTGCACTGTTCAGACGTTTATCATATTCATTCACACCGTTTCCTACGTTGAAATATACAGTATAGAAACTGTGGTGAATTTCATAGAACGGTTTTAGTTCAATATCCTTGCCTGTAGATGAATTTTCAGCCTTAATTTTAAACGTCAACTTATCAGTGTCAACCGTATCTATATACTTATCCAAATTGCTCGAATTACCCACAATATACGGTACATCAGTAGTTACACTGTCAATCTTAGTTTCGTTTGAAATGTATTCATTCACTCCGCTAACGTCGCTGACGCTTCCAAGGTCTGCCGCCAAAACCACAGGCCCGTACTGATATGCCACCTGTCCGTCAATTCTTGAATTGTATACTGTAACAGACATTGGAATTGTAATATCTATAATGTCGCCGTCTTTCCATTCGTTAGATATAGCAAGATATTCTCCGCCCTTTGATGTATACGTCTTATTGCCTGCTTTTACTGTCATATCACTTTCAAGCCATGACGGAGCGCGTAAATTAATCTTTGCACTTCCTGTTCCCGAAACTTTAATTTGTACCTTATCAGAATAAGGATATGTTGTTTCAACAGTGAATGTAAGTCCTTTTTCTTCCCATTCATATGTACCAGGCATATAAAGATTTACATATAAATCGTCACCGTCTTCATAATATGCACATCTTGTGTATCTTCCCGGATTCTCCATACCTGTACCCGTACAACACCACCAAGATTTATCCTTTTGCTCATATACTCTGTGGTGTCCTTGCAAAAGCGATACAAAGTACATTTTTGCACCTGTTTCAGGCTCTTGCTGACCGAGAATATGGTTGTACAACGCCTTTTCATACCAATCCATATATGCACTGTCATGTTTCCAAGCGAATAAATGTTCGGACAGACGCATCATGTTATATGTATTACAGCTTTCGCAAGTCTTAACTCCAAGCGTCTCCGCCCCCTCTGCCTCGAAATGTTCGGCAATCGAGTTACCGCCTATTGCGTATGAACGATTGTTTACAACGTAATTCCAAAAATTTTCGCAAGCCTTTTTATAATCGGCATATTTCTCCGGATTTTGTTCGTATATTTCTGCCGCACCGATTATTTTCGGTATTTGAGTATTTGCGTGAAGTCCTGTCAAACTGTCCTTACCTTGTATAAGCGGATTTAAAATCGAATCATGAGTAAATCTTCTTGCCGTTTCCAAATACTTTTCATCACCTGTAATTTCATACATTCTCGCAAAAATTTCATTCATACCGCCGTATTCAACGTCAAGCATTGACTGCATTTGTGCGTCAGTAAGATTTGATGTACCGTCAACTGCCCAATCTGCAAATTTTTTCAATACTTCATAAGCAGTGTCATTTTCTGTATAGTCATACGCGTCAAGCAAGCCTTGATATATTTTGTGTATTCCGTACCATGGCACCCAATAGTTATCAGCCCACTTTGTATTACCGCTAAACAGTTTTGTAAAACAATCTTCGCTACATCCGCCTATGTATGGTGAATTTGAAGTCTTTTGAAGTTCATCGAGTTTAGTTACCGCATAATTAAGTTTAGTTAAAACTTCTTCATTGCCTGTATCACGATATAATACCGCAGCTGCACTCATCCAATGTCCCAACGAATGACCTGCAAGTGTGAATGTATCTTTTGAACTTCCCCAGTTGCTTGCACCTTTTCTTTCCCAACCGCCGTAACGCTGTGCATTGTTCGGAGCGGTCAGTCCGTGCATTTCGTATGACGGTGCAAGAAGTCTGTCAACGTCTATCGACAAAACATATTTAAGTCCTACTTGCTCACTCTTTTCAAATAAGCTGTCTTTCTCTAAATTAACTCTGTCTGTTCCGGCAAAGTTACCTGTATTATCTGCTTTTCTTTCCATTACGCTTGAAATTGCCTTTCCTGTTGATTTATTATAAACGGCTGTTTTTACAGTCAAATTGCCCTTATAATCTCTAATATCTTTCTTCATTTTTACAGTATTGTCGGACGGCACAAAATCTTTTGTATCTTCCGACAGAAGTGTATCACCACTGTAAATTTGCATTTTTAAAACCAAAGTATCGGTTAGTTCAGATGTTACAACATACTCCGCTTCAACAAATGATGAACCCGAATTTTTAACAATATTCATATTACGGATTACAGAATAATTATCGTCCAAAGAATCCGTTTCAACAGTTATATTCGCGATAACATCGTAGCTTTTTCCCGCTATTTTCGTAGTACCTGTTACTTTATACGTTCCCTTTTCGGTATAACTGCTCACTTCTCCCCAGTCAACTATCGTTTTGCTTGTCATTCCGTTTGTGTACGATACATCTACTTCTGACGGCAACTTAATTTTGTCACCGACTTTTACTGTTAAATCTGTTGTTTCTATAGATTTAACTTCTGCCGCAGTAGCTTGCATTCGTGCTATAATTTCGTCTTGTGTTAATGCGTCATTGTATATTTCCATTTCATCAATACAACCAGTATAATTAGGATCTGAAGTATATTGAGATTTAGCAATATAATTTGCAGCCGAAGACGCAAGCGAACTCATAGACACCGTAATATTACCGCTTGCAACACTCTCACCGTTTATATACATTGTCGCCTTATTATCTTTCATTGTAACAGTTACGTATGACCAAACATTTTTATTAAGCGATACCGAAGATGTAATATTTTGCTCTTTTTGATTATTGTATTTCACCGCCAAACGCGGATAACCGTTACCGTTGTTTACGGTAAGAAATATATAATTCTTTTGGTCAGAGCCAAAGTCAAATACTCTTTCCCACGAAGTTAATCCGCTCGGTTTTATCCAGGCTGATACAGTAAAATTATCGCTTAACGGAAATTGACTTAAAGCCGCACTTCCGCCGTTAAATTCTACCGCATTATTTTTTTGACCGAGTATATTCGACACCGTACCCATATAGGTTAATCCTGTCATATCATCCATTGAATATGATGCTGTTAAATCAGCCGCATATGCACTTGCCTGCAATATAAATGCCGTAGCCGCTGCCGTTAAAATCACTTTCTTAAGCTTCATTTTCTCCCTCCAAAAATAAATTTTCAACAAATTAATCTTTATATATCCCGGGTTTCTTTAGTAATATTATATAGTATATTTTTTTAAAATTCAATTAACTATATTAACATCATTTGAATGTATATTAACATTTTCACATTGACTTTAATAACTGTTAATGTTATACTGAATATGCAGGAGGTACGCTATGAATCCGAGATTATATTTTGATGAAAAAACGTTAAAAAAATTAGGTGATGTATTTGTTGTAAACACATATTTCCCTATTAAAACAGTTCCCGACAGTGCCGACTATTTTTTGCTTGTATATATTGCTCATTCTAACGCCATACACAACATTGATAATACAAGCAGAAAATTGGAAGAAGGCGATGTCGTGCTAATATCGCCGAATGTAGTCAATTCATTCACCTGTACCCATAAAGGCGAACTAACCATTGCATATTGTTGTGTCTTTTCCAAAAACGCATTACAATATAGCTTAAAACAGTATTCAGGCAATTTTCCGTTGCTTTCAGATTTTTTTGAAGGAAAACGCTCATATATACAAGTACACGACACACCGTCAAAAACAATACGAAATTTTATGATACAAATGATAGATAATTTTAACTATTCACAACCCGGATATTTGTTTTCAATCCGCAGTACAATAACACTGATTTTAGTTAATATGTTCAGATTGTATTCAGTTGATAAAAATAAAGCCGACGGTTTTCATTCTAATGTGGTTATAAATAACGTTACCAATTACATAAATTCAAAAATATATTCAAAGCTTTCGCTTAACGAAGTAGCCGATAAATTCGGTATCACCCCGCAACACCTTTGCCGATTGTTTAAGAAACACTTTAATATGACTTTCACTCAGTTTTCAAACAGGCAGCGTGTCGATAAAATCCGTGATGAACTCGAAAATATCGACAGACCGATATATCAAACCTATGAAGAATTTGATTTCACACCTCAATATTTAAACAGTATGTTCAAAAAATATACCGGCTACTCTATCAGTGAATATAAAGCTAAATTTAACTATAAAGCCGGTAATCCGCTTTATACGATATAATATTTACCATACAAAAAAACTCAAAATGATACACAAAATATCATTTTGAGTTTTTTGTTATCTATTTATTCATAATGTGGTTGATACAATATTAGAAGAATCCCAGAAGTATAAGTTTGCATACCAATGCTCACCAAAGTATGTCCACATATAGTTTTCTCCCCAGCTTCCGTAGTCTGTATCATATGGATCTACCGACTCCCAGCGTTCTACATATGAATCTTCTTTAACCGTTCCTGTTTTACCGCAAGTTTCACATTTATCTACGCAATACGGATGGTGATCATAACAATTACTACATTGATAATAATAATACTTATATTTCTTTACCTCAGAACTATTTGTGTCTTTTGATCTATATTGTACATATTCTTGAACATTGGTTATATTATCGCCACTTGGTTCAGTTGAAGCTTCTTTACTTTCTGTTTTCTTATAATAGTATGTATATACCTTACTTCTATCACGATATCTCCATTGGGTGGCTGATTCAATATTAGAAGAATCCCAGAAGTATAGATTTGCCCACCAATGATCGCCAAAATATGTCCACATATGGTTTCTGCCCCAGTTTCCATAGTCAGTGCTATATGGATTTACCGGTTCCCATCGCTCGCCATATGAACTTGCCAATACCGTTCCTACCTTTCCGCAGGTATCACATCTATTAACACAATATGGATGATGATCAAAACAACTATTACATTGATAATAATGATATTTATAAATTGTTCTCGTTTCTACTTGTCTTGAATCACTACTTCCAACAGAATTATTACTCCAGCTACTCCAATTACCATAATCACTCCATCTCCATTGCGTATCATATTTAGTCCAACCACTCAAAGATGATGCACCAGATGTAGTATATGATGTTTGTTTGTATGTCCATTTTCTATTTACAATTTGCGCATCTTCCGGCACTTCTGATGCTAATGTCCAAGCTGATACATCATTTTCTATCCAATGAGCATATAACGTAAAATCGGTCGGTGACGTAACAACTGTTTTGGCAGTAACTTTATCCCCGCCATCTGCGTCTGTATACCAACCATCAAATGTATAATAATCTCTGCTTGGTACCGGCAATTCGCCTATTTCCGTATTTAACGCAAACATTTTACTTGTTTCTGATACCGTTCCGCCGTTTGCATTAAAAATTATTCTATGAGAAGTTAAATAATTATTATATTCTTCATCTGAAATATATTTAATCTCTCCGCTATTAAATGACAGATATTTTTCACCATCAACCTTACCGCAAACTAACATATTACCTGTTAAATTCAATTTACCTACTATATCACTGCTTAACGGTGCTAAAGTGACACTTTTAGATATAACGACATTTTCTCCAGTAGATATCAAATTCACACTTCTGTTAAGAGAAATATTTGTGTTGTCGGCTTTTAAAACAAGTGCATAACCGCTGCAATCTACCGTTACTCTGTCCAATGTGACATTTTCAGAAGATAGTTCCATTGGTATTTTTGTATTTTGGGTAAAATTAACACCATTAATGATTGTATTTAACGAATCTGATTTTACACTTAAACCTTTGTATTCTTTATCTTTACCAATTAGTTCAAATGTGTCAATATCACCGATTTCAAAAGATAAATCTTTTGATTCTTCTTCAGGTATTTCTGAAATATCCAACGTAATCTTATTTGCTCCCGACGAAGCAACCGCTTGCGCAATTTCAACATTAGATGCAGTTGCCGTAATTTTAGGCATATTCATAAAAGAATTTATTCCAAGTTCTTTTATCTCTGACGAAATATTGAATTTCTTCAAAGACACACAGCCTTCAAATGCACTATTACCAATTTTATTAAGTTTATTATATTTTATATATTCTAAAGATGTGCAACCTTTAAATGTGTTATCAGGTATTTCTGTAATATAATCACTCAATCTCACAGCCTTTATTTTGGAATTATCTTTAAATACTCCGGGTGCAATACCAATAATTTTTATAGCAGTATATGTTCCATCATTATTATCAACGCTCAAATAATTAGGAATATCTACATATTTACTTTCTCCATTATAAGCCAAAACCATCCCTGTATCAGCGTCAATTGTTAACCCATATGAACAATAAACTCTTTTAGAAACATATTCATGCACTGAAATTGGTACTTCAAATGGTAATACTCCTGTTTCATAATCGTCATATTCTCCATTGGATTTACAATAGTCATAGAACTCATATGTATTATCATCCAATGCACTATATGTATAGTAATAATAACTTTTGGTTGCGATATCATATCCAACAACGGCGAAAACGTGTACTGTACCAGCGCATACCAATCTATGCCATCCTGGTGCACATTGACTTGTTGAATATTTTTTTACATTTGTTGTTTCTTTTTGTGTTGTATATGAAAATGTTGTTTCATATGTATTTGAATTACTTTGCGTATTATCTGTTGTTTCGGAAGTACTCTCGCTACCACCATTTGATTTAGAAATACTATATCCCCAATTTTCAGTTATACTTTTTGATATAGTATTTGTTGTTGTTTCATCATGGCTTTTTGTATTACTATTTGTCTTACTTATTAAATTATTAGTTTGTGTAAGATTATTTTGTTTTTCTAAATCATTTGTTGTTGTTCCTTCATCTTTAATAGTGCCATCTTCTTGTTTTAAATCTGCATGACCTTCTCCTTGTATTTTCACCTCAACTGGTGATATATTCAAGCCAGCTTCCATACCAAACGAGCCACCAGCATTACTTGTACTTAAATCTTTTGTTGTCGTATTGTCTCTTTTTATTGTACCGGTATCTTTTATCGTACCAGTATTTGTTACTGTGCCGGTATCATCCGTTCTACTATTTGTATATGCATATCCGTCACTAATTGCAATTTTATTTTCCTCTAACTCAGTTTTAGAAAAGTCTTGCGTATTCGTCACCAATGAATTCCAATCTTTTGACAATACCCACGTTGCGGAATTAGTGGTAGAATTGGCGATAGTATTTGTAATAGTTTTTGCTGTTGATTCAGATATTGATTCTGTTTTAGAGTCAGATTCTTCTACAGATATACCTGATGTTGTATTCCCAAAATCTTTTATTGTATATAACGGAACATTGATTATTTTCCCAATATCGAACACAAATAAATATTGATTGTTTTCTTCATCATCAATAATTATAGGACCTTTTTCATTATAATTATTTACAACAGGTTGATTTCTGTAACTGATCCAATTCGCATGCAATGTAATATTTTTTATACCTGGTTCAATTGTAGTTATTACATTCCCAGTATCATCCGTCCATCCCATAAATTTGTATTGAGGCATATCTAAATCATATATCGAAATTTTTTCGTCAATAGTTCTTTTTATGCTATCTCTTGGGCATAAAGTCGAATCAAAAGTAATTATATATTGAACTTTCTCCCAATGGGCATAAAGACGCTTATTTCCTGTTTCACCCGGACTTATTTCTGTTACTAAATCACCACCAGTTTGTGCAGTATACCACCCATTGAAATTGTAACCATCAACTATCAAATCTTGCAAAACTAATCCATCTTGTTTTGAATAGACAGATGAATTAGGATTTTCTATATTAAGAGTTTTTAAATATTCATCATTATTGTCAACATAATAAGTAATTGAATATTGATTTTTACTTAACATAGGAATTTCTTCCTGCTTTACAATGACCTCACCGCATACAGAACAATGCTTTCCTTCGGTTAATCCTTTACTGTCGTAAGTAGGTTGTACAGCTTCATCAACAACTACCGTATGACCTGCAGCCGCAATACTTATGCTGTTAGTATCAATCTCCATAGTCGCATTTGCATCATTGTAATATTTATCACAAATTAAACAATGCCAAAATGCTATATTGCCTTGCTCTGTACAAGTCGGAGCCTTATATGCCGTTGCTTCAAGTTCATGGTTACATTGTTGTTTTGTTGTAGTTGACGGCAATAACTCAACATTATAACCGCCTGCTATATAACGACGAATTAAAATTACATCAGTTGGGTTCTTCTTTCCGTCATTATTTACATCCGCAGCCATTTCATTTATTGTTTGATCATATCCGCCGGCTATAAATCTTCTAAGCATGATTATATCTGTCGGATTTACCTTACGGTCACCGTTTAAATCTCCCGGCATATAATCTATTGCAGTAACAACACCATTTTCGATATTTACATCTATTGGCTCTAAACCCCCGCCAACTATATCGCCATCATCATAGGATACCTTTATTTTATATTCATTACCATTCTCGGCACTATCACCGATACCAAATTTTAAATTAAGAATAGTTCCATCTTTAATATCATCGGCACTAAGTTCTTGTCCATCCCAAGTAAACTTACATGGTGATGTGTATTTACCCGGTTTTGTCATAGTTAATACTGAAAAAGCATCACCCGCAGTAGCATCTACCAACGTCAATTCTTTATCATATGTAAACGTTAACGTTGCTCCGAGAATACCCGGGTTATTTTTTACTTTTACAGCTACATCTACCGTTGCTCCCGGTGAATCTGATACCGATTCTACGATTATCATCGGTGCATTTTCATCAGCAAGTACATTGATTTGAAATACACATAGCATAAGCATTAAAATGCTCATAAATAAAGAGATAATTTTTTTCATTTTTCATCCTTCCTTTCTTTATCTTAAATTTACAGTTTCTGTTGTACACATAGGTCGCATTTTTGTTAAACTGTTCCAAAGCATTACCTTTGCAAATGAAGCATCGTGGTTTGCTTCATCTTGTATTTCATCTGCTACCGGATATGTTTTTATTGATTTTAGTAATCCTTGATCATCAAAATACGAAATAATTACTTTTTGATCACTATTACTGTTATCCCCAATCAAAACCTGTTTTCCTGATATATTAACATTTATTTTTTGTGGTTCTTCAACCGTTATTGTACCTGACTTTGTGTTTATTTTTATTGGGTCTAAGTTTCCGTCAACTATATCGCCTTGTTCATATGCAACAGAAATATTATATTCCCCTGCTTCATTAGGAGTAATAAAACTCAATATAGCTATCGAACCGTTTGTATTATCCGCCTCCAATCCGTCCCATATTATTTTAATCGGATTAGATAGCAAATTTCCTGGACGAGTCATTGTCAATGAAGTTAATGCCTCCCCATAAGAAATTCCGCTCAATTTTAAAGATTTATCGTACGAAACAGATAATGCGGCGCCACATATACCGGGATTATCCGAAATATTTATAGGTACTTTTATTTCACTTCCGATTTTAGCTTTAACATTTCCCACACTTATCTCCGCTAAATTTCCTTCTTTTTCCTCTATCATTATATATCCGTTTTGTACATTCACATCAATCGCCTGTAAATTACCATCGACTATATCGCCTTGTTCATATGATATTTCTACGTTATATGTACCACATTTTTCGGGCACTTTAAAATACATTTTTGCTATGACACCATTAGTACTGTCCGAATCAATTCCATCCCAAACAAGTTTTTGTGGATTGCTCGACAATTCAGCCGATTTAGTCAATGTCAATGCCGGCAGTGCTTCTCCTTTTTCGATACTGGTTAATATCAAATTTTTATCATATTTTATCGAAAGTGCAGCTCCACATATACCTGTATTACCTTCAATTCTTATAGGTACACTTATCAAATCGGCACTTTCTGTCACAATTTGATCTACACTTATTTTTGTTTCTGCACTTGCACTTATAGGCATTTGAAAAACGCATAAAAAACTCATAATTACAAAGAATAAAAAACTATACTTTTTCAAATAAATCACCTACTTTCTATTAATTATTATTTTCAACTGTTATATAGCCGTTTTCGATTTGTAAAAATACATTATCTAAATCCGCATTTACTATATCTCCGTCCGAACATTTTAATGTGATAGGATATTTTCCGCTTTGAGCATTCTTATTAACTTTAAATTTCATAATCAAAATTGTTCCGTCTTTAATATCATTTTGCGAAAGTTCTACACCATCCCACAAAAAACGAATTCCACTTTTCGTTTCTTTTGAACTTGTCAAATCCAAAATGTTTTTAAATGCTTCACCATTTTCTACATCTTGTAATTCTAAATTATTTTCATCATAATAAGCAGTTAAAGCCATACCTAATATTCCCGGATTGTTTTTTAATACCACATTAACCTTTATTTCATCTTCGGGATTGGCTGTCACATTATCAATACTTATCATCGGATAGTCACTTTTTGCACTATTATCACTTTCGATAATCCCCGATTCCTTTTTCTGCGAATCATTGTCACAATTTTTAACCTTAGGCGCTTCAGTTTCTGTAACTTCATTTGTATTTTCTTTCGATTTATCGTCTGTATCAACAAACTGCAAACAAAAACGTTTTAAAATAGCTGCGACTTGGCATCTCTTTACCTCATCTTTAGGTGCTAAAATCTCATCTGATACTCCTGATATTATTTGTTTTGTACATCCCCATTCAAATGCGCCAACCGCATAATCGCTTACCATATTCTTATCAGCAAACTTATCTAGCGTTTCCGTTGATGTAGTATCATATTTTTTATACTCAGAGTAACGATAGATTATGGCTACTAACTGTTCTCGAGTCGTGTTTTCTTCCGGTCCAAACCTTTTATCATCAAAACCACTTACTATATCGTGGTTTGATGCCCACATTACCGCATTATAGTAATACTTATCATTATTTACATCAGCGAATTCTTTACCGGTTTCTACCGGAGCACCTTCCAATCTCCATAATATTGTTACAATCATTCCGCGTGTAGATGACATATCGGGTGCAAACAAATTATCATCTATACCACTCATTAAATTGCTATCATATACATACTGTACGTCCTCTTGAAACCAATCCGTTTCTTTGACATCATCAAAAGCACATTCAGTTTTTGCTTGAGTGTTGCTAAGTGGACTATTTCCTAGTTGACTATATATCTTTACCCATGCTACAGAACATACAATAAGTGTACATAGAATAGCTGCATATAGTATTTTCTTTCTTAACATAAAACTCCCCCTTTTTCTTTGCAATTAATACTATATTCTTTTATTGAAGCATAATTATTATATCATATAATAATTAATTTAGCAATATATTTTTAATTGCAACGCTGTTTGTACTAATTTAATCTTCATACTATCATTTTTAATTAGTTGGAGCAATCAAATTTCAGAAATAACGTTTTTTTATCCATATTTAACAAAAAACTTTAATTGTATGATACTTCCATACAATTAAAGTTTTTTAATATATCAATATTTATAATAATGTAATTAATTTTTAGCCGCATTATAAAGCATAACCGCAACATCAATACGTTTAACATCTGTGCCTAATCTGCTTGATGTTACATTATCAAACAAATTATACTTTTGAGCGGCGGACATAAAACCGTCGGGATATTGAGTTTTACTGTTTGCATATCCGTATGCACTTGTCAATATTTTAACCGCCTGTTCAACGGTAATATAATTATCCGGTGCAAATTTATTATCACCGATACCATGTATTATATCTGCTTTTACGCACGCATTTACATATTTACTGCTCCAATGATATTTTGTATCTGTAAATGTGCTATTCTCACCAACATTATACCCCATCATTCTGCATATAACCGCAGCAAATTCTGCTCTGGTTATGGTTGCGTCAGGTCTGAATGTATTATTTTCATAGCCTGTCATAATATCATTGCTTATAGTGTAATTTACTGCATTTTTCTGACCGTTATTAAGATAAGATGTATCAGAAAAATCCTCTGCTTTTTCTGCCGGTGCATAGCTGACAAGCTGATATTCACGAGTCATAGAAACCCCATTATTTCCGTTTGCAACCACTCTTAAATCATGTGTCCCCTTTATGTCGCTTAGTTGTACGGTATAAGCTATTTCGTTTGTTGATTTAACGAGTTCACCGTCAAGATAATATTCAACATTTACCCAATCCGAGCCATATATGTGCGGATATGCGTACAGTGTTGTATCTCCGTTCATCGTTATTGTACTGCCCGCCTTTTTAAAGAATTGTCCGGCGCTGTTTGTATTATTATTTTGTATAAACCACGGTGACTCTGTTACATCATTATATGCGTTTTGAAGTTCGCTGTCTCCGTCGAGATTATAGTAATTCACCTCATAATTCATTTTAGCGTTAAAATACGCTATAAGCTTTACTTGAGGATATACCATAGGAATGAATGTATATATTTGTTTTAAATATTTTGCCGCCCATTCACTGTCGGTCTCATTTATATCACCGTTAGTTCTGTATGCACTTCCACATTCAGAAATCATTATAGGTTTTCGACCGCCGTACTTTTCAACAGCATCCTTTATCATCACAACAGGATCGGAACTGTATCCTGTTTTAAAGCAAACTTCATTATACCTGCTTTCTCCCTGCCATACTCTTCCTTGGAAATACTTACTTGCATAACAATTCACGCCTACCCAATCAACATATTCGTCACCAGGATAGAAGTCATCAGCCGTATAAGGCCAATCGTTTGTTTTCCATGAAGATGTGTGCGCCATACTCCAAACAGTAGCAACGTTAGACAATCCGCTCACACTGTTTGCAACTGCTTTGAATGCAGATATAAATTCATCGGGTGTACATTTATCACCCCAAACATTAAATTCAGCACCTATTCTCAAATAAATCGGCACGTTTTTGTAACTTGACAACATAGAGCGTAAATTCAATAAAAAAGAATCCGAACCGTTTATATTTCTTACCGTTGTACCTTCCTGTGGAAAGTTTAGAGTAATTTCTACCGCTTTGTTTTGTGTTTCTGCTTTATCAAGCATCGCACGCGTCCAACCGAATGTACTTTCATCACCGTATTCCAAATACAGCAATGTCATTGATTCATTACTTTTTGCCTTATCTGCCACTTGTCCGTATAAAACACCGTTCGGCTCATTTTTCGCACCATACACCTTTTGCGATTGTTCCGTAGCTTGATATACGTCAAATGTATTTGTAAATTGCTTAACGCAATTTTCTGCAATAATTACGCCGTCAGTCCACCCTAATTGCTTACCGTATGGAATATACATTTCAAAATACTTCGCCGCATTTGTATAATCACCGTTCATAAAATACGCAAATGCAACGTCATATGTTCTTGAGCCTAAAATATTTATTGTCTGCTCATTCTTTGGCTCTGATGATATTAAATTGATAATTTGTACTCCGTAATTTATCGTTTCATCATAATTTTTGCTGCTTGTTGCATTTGAATAACCAGCGTCCAAGCCCCAAAATGCGTGTGGCAATTCATATGCCATTACGCTTAAATTACTTGAGATTATCAGACTTATCATCGCAATTAATATTATGCTTATTCTTCTTTTCAATTAACATCACTCCCAAGATTATTTTATATTCAGTATATCATACTAACAATAAATTTACAATTACCCATTTACATATTAATGCAAAATGAAACAAAATATTCCTAATAAATACTAAAGTATATCTTTTTTAAAAACATTAATTAAAATTACATTCTAAATTATTACTAATCGGAACTAAGTTGTTTAGACTTTCAAAAACATATACATCAGCCCTTGATATCGTTGTATATCCATTTATCGAATCAGAATGGGTTAATTTGCTATTACATGCAATGTCAATATCGCCATTATGAATCTTAATAATATTGCCGTTTTTATCTCGATATACAATTATTACAATACCTTTTATATCTTCGGCTGATAAATTCGTAATAGCCACTTCCAACATATATGACACATCCTTTTTTGTACTTTTCATAACTGTACTATTACAAACTATTGATTTAATAGGTTTTGAAGAATTTAATGTTGTAAATGATTTGATTTCCCCTTTATATTCTTTTCCATTTACTATTGCATAACATTGCCAATAGTATTTTGTGTTACTGTCTAAATATAATCCTGCTTCATCATTCAAATCATACCACATGTCAAATGGATTTTTATTATGATTAATAACATCATTTGCGACTTTTGACATACCATTTTCCGAAGTACCAAAATAAATCCCAACTTCACTTGGCTTTTGCCCACTATAAGACACCGTACCTCGAACTGTTGCATTAGATTTCGTAATGCTGTCCGCCACAGTTGTATTCACCGTCACCGGATTTACGTCGATATATTCACCATACCAATAATTCATATCAACATTGGTATTTATACCGTTTACATATCCTGAACTTGTATACTGCCACATCGTATAATTTCCCGAATATGTACAGCTTGAATTATATTGAGCTACCCACTTATACCATAATGAATTATTAAATACGGAGTCAATCAAATAATTAGTCCACCAATTTTTATTGGCATATATCCCCACTTTGTATCCTTCATTTTGAATTATGTTGCAAAATACAGATGCTATATTCCCTCTTTCCGAATCAGACAATACAGCCTGTACCTTATCTTCCATATCCAAATAAATAGGAAAACTAAGGTTATATCCTTGTATAAGCCTTAACACATGCTGTGCCTCGCTTACAGCCTTATCTGTAGTATCAGCATAAGAATAAATATATACTCCAAACGGTATTCCTAATCTTGTGCAAGCATTAGCATTATTATACCATTGACTGTCATCTTGAGTTATATTATCATTACCATATCCACATCGAATAATCGCATAATCAATATTTCCATATACCGAATCCCAATTAATAACTCCTTGATGCTTGCTTACATCAATTCCTTTCATTGTAGGCGTTGCAAATGAATACAATTCATTACTATCACTTTCTTCAGTTTGTATTGGTATTCCATTCTTATATCTCCAACTGTTTTCTTTTAATTCTTCTGCATTAGCAGTAATGATCAATAACGAAAAAGCAATACCAAATAGGCATAAAAATTTTAATATATATTTCAAAATCATTACTTCTTTCTATTAATATTATATATAAATTTGCGGCAGCAATAATAATATCGCTGCCGCAAATTTATATTTTATTGTAAAACTATATATGATTTATATGAATATCCG
>UMKM01002109.1_pt1 | contig 16124 bp, 18 predicted proteins | sample 1966331 | NCBI WGS metagenome assembly UMKM01 (sample SAMEA4836176, study PRJEB28245) | human gut metagenome | biome: gut microbiome; material: fecal sample | place: Denmark | collected 2008 | reverse complement strand
GGCATAAAGTCCCGGAAGCCCGTCCCGAAGACCTTGGCCACAGCCTCCTTCACAGCAAAATCGCCGGCAAGGACAGAGGCTTTCCCCCCTGCCTGCCGGCGCTCCCTTTCTGTATACACACGCGATAAAAAAGCCTCTTTTTCACAGGCTTTTTTCATCCGCTCAATTTCAACTAAATCACAGCCCGTTCCAAGGATCATACTGTTTTTTCCCGTTCCTTCCGCTCCCGCTCGTCCTGCATACTGCATACCCGGTAGGAAAGACGCATCAGACTCTCTGAAAGATGAACGTTTTCCACCACCACATCGTCGGGCACGTTGAGGTCCGTATGGGCAAAATTCCAGATGGCCTTGATCCCTGCCCGGACCAGACGGTCTGCGATCTCCGGCGCTTTGGACTTGGGGATCGTAAGGGCCGCGATCTGCACCTCGTTGTCCACAATGAACTGCTCCAGATTGTCAATGCTGCGGATCTCCACTCCGCGCACCACCAGGCCGATGAGCCGCGGGTTGATGTCGAACATTCCCTTGATCATGAAGCCGCGTTTTTCAAAGTTGGTATAATTGGCAATGGCCTGGCCCAGGTTTCCGGCTCCGATGATGATCAGGTTATGCTGCCGGTCGATGCCTAAGATCCTGGCGATCTCCGTATAAAGATACTTTACATTATATCCATATCCCTGCTGCCCGAAGCCGCCGAAGTTATTGAGATCCTGGCGGATCTGGGAGGCGGTGACCTTCATCCTGGCGCTCAGCTCGTTGGACGAGATCCTCTCGATCCCCTCCTCCATCAGCTCGCCCAGATAGCGGTAATACCGGGGCAGTCTGGAAATTACTGCCTTTGAAATCTGTCTCTCTTCTGTCATGTTGTGTCTTCACCTTCCTGTGTAACGATCAAATAGCACCTGCATACAGGGGCAGCACGCCCCGGTACGCCGATGCTAACATTATAGCATATCTATACATTTTGTCAAATCCTTGTCAAGTGGATCGGGAGGAAATTCCTCTTACCTTAGTGTGTAGGATTACAATACATGTGCCGCAACGGAATATTTAAAGAGCAGAGATACTTCCTTTGTGTTATATTTTAGTCATCACAACAAAAATCACATAAAGGTGCATATAGCACATCCCATCGGCCGGCTTTGCGGAGCAAAACGGCCGAAATGCGAAGCTGAACGGTCGCATCATCTTTGATTATTAGTTCAGCCTCAGCGATAATAAGTGTATTCATCCATTGGGTGAAAATACATTTATTACAGGAGGATAATGTATGCTGGATTACAAGAACATCATTATCAAACATTATGCGCTTTCTCTTTCAGGAGGCGAAATTGCCAGACAGATGGGTGCGAGCAAATCAGGGGTAAATGACTTCTTAAGAGCATTTGATAAATGCGAGTCTCTTTCCTATCCCCTTCCACCAGGTATCACGAATTATGGAATTGCTGAACTTGTATATGGTTCTGTACCTGGATCTGGAGGGCGTAATGAAAATATAGAGTATCCTGACTATGAAGCAGATGCGAAGCTCATGGCAACACGGAAAAACATGACTTTAGTTTTCTTATGGAACAGATACTCTAAAAAATGCGCTGAAGAGGGAAAGCGGTTTTACCAATATCGACAGTACTGTGAACTCTACAACAAATGGTGCGAAGAGAATTATGAGACTTCCCACTTTGATGCCGTGATCGCTCAAAAGATGGAAGTGGACTTCGCAGGACAAACATTTGATATGACGGAGCCTCTCACAGGAGAAATCCTACCAATCGTTGTTTTTGTAGCAATTCTTCCGTATTCTCAGTACATTTATGCAGAAGGAATGCTCTCAACAAAGGAACCTCAGTGGATTGAAGTTAATAATCATGCACTTGATTATTTCGGTGGTGTACCTGCATTGGTTGTGTGCGATAACTGTAAGCAGGCCGTCGTCGCAAATCGGGACTGGATCGAACCGGAATTAAACAAGGACTATGCCGATTGGGCAGATCATTATGGCACCGCTATCCTTCCAGCAAAAGTTCGGAAACCGAAATTCAAAAGTTCTGTAGAAAATGCAGTAGGCATTCTTGAAAAAGGATTTTTCCATAAACTGGAGGAACATCAGTATTTCTCATTGGAACAGTTTAATAAGGATCTCTGTTATCATTATGTCAGTGCACTAGTATAACGAATATTAAATAATTGCTATATCAAACGGATGCCGCTTCCTCTTCACTGATTTCATCCATTTTATATTTCCAGTGATAAATCACAGGTTCACGATTTACTTCATCAAAATACCTGTAAATTCGCTCTTCCAATTCCTCTTTGGTATTGACACGGATTCCACGAAGCATCTGACGGGTCATCTTACTGAAAAAACTTTCAATCATGTTTAACCATGATCCATGCTTCGGAGTAAATACAAATTTAAAACGTCCTTTTGGCATCGTATCCAGAAATCGCCGTGTTTCTTTAGAAGTATGTGCGGAATGATTATCCAGGATGATCCGGATTGTATCCTGTGATGGATATTTTTTGTCCAGTATCTTTAAAAACTCAATAAAATCAGAACTCTTGTGAGTCTCACTTACTAACGGGATGGCTTCTCCTGTAAGCAGATCAATGCCTGCCAGCAAAGAGAGCGTTCCAAGACGTTTATATTCTGCATCACGATATACCTCTCCGTGTTCTGGTGTCGGGCGTAAATCCGGTGCAGTATTGGAGATTGCCTGAATACCCGGTTTCTCATCATAGGACACTGTAATCGTCAATTTATAATCGTCTGGAACAATGAGATCTCCATTCTCATCAAACTGCATTTCAATCTGTTTGTAGACCAGCAGGACTTCATGCATTTTTGCTTCAAAATCAGGATCCCGCTTTTCACAGTAATATTTGATTTTAAAGGGTTTCATGTCCTGTTCCCTAAGAAATTTCTGGATATAAGGTTTCGTAACGGTTGAAAGTCTTGGATATCCCGCCTCCTCTGCATGTTTCTGAATGTATTTATGGAGAGAAGCCAATGTCCACAGTTCCTGCGCATAACCGAGTTCTGCCGGTCTCTGACACGCAATACTAGTCCAGTGCTTTCCCTTTGGGAATGGCATCGGTCAGATATCTTCTGATATGTGCCCAACAGGCCGTGCGTTTTGCATCCGGCACCTTGTTATACCCGCTGTAACCGTCACACATCAGATAGCCTTTGAAGCCATGGAGAAAATCCACGGCATTGTCCCCGGCACGGGTTTCCGAGTATTTATAGAGGATGATTGGCGGTGAGCCGTCTTCCCCGCTTCGGAACAGCCACATGTAGGACTTTGTCTGGGCACGGCGGTTTGGCTCATGAAGCACCTGCAGCGGTGTTTCATCTGCCATTGCGAATTCCCGTTCCAGCAGTTTCCTGTGGAAGAATTCATACATCGGAAGGAAAAATGCTTCCGAATTCTGGATCACCCAGTTTGCCATGGTTGCCCTGGTAATAGATGCACCATACTGTTTCCAGTCTTTTTCCTGACGGAAATACGGAAGTCCGTTGCAGAATTTCTGGTACATCACGCATGCAACAGTGCCGGTAGAAGCCATCCCATAAAGCATATGAGGTTTGCCATCTTTTCCCTTTTTAATAACAGGGATCCCACGCTGGCTGCACTGAGGGCATTCATAGTTCCTGCTGTAATACTCACGGATTTTCAGCTTTGCCGGGATAAAAATCAGTTCACGGCGGACAAACTCTTCCCCAATCTGTTTCAGAGCCGTACCGCAGACGGGACAGTTTTTCTCTGCCTCAGAAAGATCCAGATATTCTTTTACCACTGGGATTCCCTTGAAACGTTCTGCATCCGTTGCCCTGGTTTTCCGTTTCTTTGGTGTTTTTTCAGGAGCGGATGCTTCCAGCTCTTCCATCTGTGCCAGTGCAGGATCCTGTGCCAGTTCTGCTTCGTTAAAAAAGTTCAGCTGGCCTGGAATATCAAGGACACGCTTTTCACTGGAAGTACCAAACAGCTTTTTGCGGAGAAGATCCACTTCCTCTTTCAAGTTGTCCCTTTCCTGGGTAAGAGCTTCTTCCCGTTTATTGGCAGCATCGACAGTCGCCTGGAGCATTTTAATCATTTTTCTGAGATCGTTGATCATGTCCTTCAGCTCACGGAGCTGGATATCTTTTGAACTGTCAGCCACTGCTTTTCCCTCCTGTTTCTGATGCTTTCATTATACCAGAAAACAGTAGATTTTCCCAGTAAAATGGCGGATTTTCAGCACTTGAAAGTGACGAAAATGCAGGGAATGCAAGGTCTTTTTTATGCATCTTTTTGAGATGAAAATCATGTGGTTTTTATGGCTTTTGGCTGTTCGATATCAATGCCTGACATCAGCCAGTCGAACTCACGCCATGTAAGATTCCGAACCTCTGATTTATCCCTTGGCCACCGGTAAGAACCCTGGGCAGTCAGCCGTTTGTAGATCATGACGATACCGTCTGGCTCTTTCAAAATGGCTTTGATCCGGTCACATTTCCGGCCGCAGAAAAGAAAAAGCGCATGGTCAATCTCCATTGCGAACTGGTCATGGATAATGGCACACAGTCCATCAATGGATTTGCGCATATCTGTCCTTCCGCAGACGATATAGATCGCATCAACACTGGAGATATCTGCTAACATAACGGCTCCTTCAGTGCATCCATCAGAAGTTTCAAAAGAACAGGCTGCACATCATTACTCATGCGTATCAGCAGCCCTTTTGCTTCGATTTCAATCGTATGTGAATTGTCAAGGTACATGGAACTGTTTCCCGTATGCGGAAGCAGTTCTGCCGGAGAATGCTCTGGCTCTATGGCAATCTGGACCACATCCTGTTTATGGGACGTAAGGTCAAGAGTGCTGGCTTTTCCAACTGGATCCGGTATCTGGCAGGCTTTTTTTCGAAGACGGGTAACTGCGTTGTAAAAACAGCTGGGAGAAATCCCGTGTTTATTGCACCATGCTGCGTCTGTCAGACCACTCTGCCTGCATTCAGTCACCAATTCCATCCATTCATCCAGTGAACGCACTGGGGCACGTTTGTCAGCCATAATGAAACCTCCATGTGTAGTGAATTTCTATCTCCTATCAACGGAGTGGAGTAAAAATCTATTTACTATCACCATTATGGACTGTAAAATGATAGTTGAAAAGTTACCCAGATATTAAGCGCTTACTACACACCTGCGAAAGCAGATGCCCTTGACATATCCAATAGTTTATGTTAATAATGAAAACAAGACCGGACATCAAAGCGTTGTCCGGCCTCACATCATTACCATAAAAGATCCACAAAAATATTCATAGTCTCAATTTAGAGAAAAAGCTTCATACTCACTAATATACAATTCCCTTACTCTGTTTTTACTGCCATCAACCCCAATCAGAAAAGATAATATCTCCTCCCGTATTCTAAAAAAGAATTTGAGTAATCCTTCTATATTGAATCCTCCCTAAAATAGTTTCATTATATATGGTATCGCATTATTTTTTTAATTTCTTTAAATCCAACATTTTCGTAAAAGCTAAGAGCCGGATTATTAGCTAATACCGAGACTTCCATGTATTCTAGTTTTCTTTCTTGACACCACTTCCGCGTCTCCGCAATCAACTCGGTTCCAACTCCTGTTCTCCTATATGCCTTATGTACTACAAAGTCAACTACATAACAATATTTGTGGTAGACCATTGTACATATCGGCGGGATCTCCGACTCACATAACAAAACCAATCCCACAAGCACATTCTCATTTGCAGCCAACAAAATGTCACTCTTTTCACCATTAATCATATCTGATACAAAGCATTTGTCCTGCTCGCTATTAATAAAAATATCTGGGCTTAATTCCGCCATCCATTCAAACAGCTGTTGATACAATTCACATATCGTATCAATATCTTCTGGTACCGCTTTTCTAATATTAAGCATTGCACTTCCTCCGATCTATTACCCTTTTCGCCTTCCCATCACTTCTCTTAATTGTTCCTTCTGGTACAATAGTGATCGATATTGAAATATAGAGTTCTTGTTTGATCATTCTTTCCGTTATGCCAATTATCTCTTTTCTCTTATCATCATCCAGGCCTTGAAATTGCGATTCCAATTCGATAAAAATTTTCGCCATATCAAGATATGCTTCTCTTTCCACGACCAGTATATAATTAGATGAGAATTCCCTTTGCCGAAGCAATATTGTCTCTACTTGTTGAGGATATATGTTTACGCCCTTAATAATTAGCATATCATCAATCCGCCCCGTGATCTTAGCGATTCTTGCCTCGACTCGTCCACATTCGCATCGCTTATAGGTAATACTTGTTTTATCCCGCGTCTTATAGCGTATAAGTGGCGTCGCCTCTTTTGTTAATGTAGTTAGGACCAGTTCTCCAACTTCTCCTTCCGCACAGCATTCTTCACTCTCTATTCCTACAACTTCAGGGTAGAAATGCTCTTCAAAAACATGGAGACCGTCATGTATTCCACATTCACAAGCAACCCCTGGACCTAATATTTCTGTTAATCCATAAATATCAAACAATTCAATATTATATTGTGACTGCAGGCGTTCTCTTAACTCTGTTCCCCAGGCTTCTGCTCCTAAAAAAGCAACCTTTAAAGATTGGGCCTGAATATGGCGTTTTCGCATTTCTTCCGTTAAATAAGAAAAATATGATGGCGTACACGCTAATACTGTCGATTGAAATTTCTCAATAAAATCCAATTGTCTTGATGTACTACCGGTAGATGTTGGAATCACCGCCATACCTAAACGTTCTCCTCCATAGTGAAATCCTAGTCCTCCAGTAAATAAGCCATAATTGAATGCAACCTGCAAAATATCTCTACTATCCAATCCGGCCATTTCCAAAGATGCAGCTACACATGATGACCAAATTTCTAAATCTGTCTTCGTGTATCCAGCCACATAGTAATTACCTATTGTGCCAGAGGATGACTGTAATCGCTGTATCTGTTTCATTGATACTGCAAACAGTTCTTTGTTATGTGCTATGATTTCATCTTTGGTCGTATACGGAAATTTCCTCAAATCATCTAAATCTCTGATATCACCTGGCAAAATACCGTGTGTATCCATCTTTTTTCTGTAGAATGGAGAATTATTATATATCCTCTCCAGCTGCCTCTTTAAATGTTTATTCTGAATATGTATTACCTCATCTCTACTTTTCATATAGGAATTCATCTATCTCTTTACATCTCTTTTCAAATTTGTTAGATTAATTCGTGGATCGGGCATCTCTCCTTGCTTCCATCGAAGCTCACAGTACTCATCATGATCAGCCAAACATTTTTTTCTTACTAATCCGCTCTTCATATACTCACTGTTTATGAAATCCAATGCACAGATATATCGCAAAAACTCTCTAGCGTCACAATATTGACAAAATCTCTCTACTGGACATTGATAAGTGTTCGTTCCAAGGTCAAATTCTTTTCCATCTCCTGCTACATAATCTACAATATATCCATCTTTGTACAGTATTTTCCGACTGGATTCTGCAGATATTTTTACATTCCGCTTATGTTCTTCACTAAATACGAAACTTCCTCGAGCGGTCAAATCAGCAAGTCTCCTTTTATCTGCATTTAGACTTAAGATATATCCCTTATGTAGGATATAGCCGATATCTTCTAGTACTATCTTTTTTCTTTTTAATACCTTATAGAACGCTGTATATGCAACGACTTCACATAAACTTGCTGTAAATTGATTTTTTTCAACATCCATTCCTAATAAGATATTGTAAAGGTCCTGGATCGTCTCAACAATATCCTGTCGTATATCTTCGTGAACATCGAACTCATCTCTTAAAATATCAAAAAAGTTCTCCGATATATACGATATGATTTCTTGATAGGTAGATTTTTCTTTTATTATAATCGCCCCTCCCTTTTTTGGTTATACAAATAAACTCCCAGCATTCCCATTGCGCTACCTAAAAAACTTGTCAAAAATATCATTTGATAATTTGCGGAAAATAATAATATGCCACATATATAAATCCCAAGACTTTCTGATAAGTTGTATAGCATATTAAATACGCTAACCGATCGGTTCCGATATTCACTTGGTATTGCTGTGATCATACTTTCCATTAGACCAGGGATCAATGTATTATAAACACCGAACAGCAACACGATAAGAATTATATTAATAGGTAAAGTTTCAATCTTAACGCAACCGAATGCAATAAACAATAGAATCGTCAAAAAGCTAATTTTAGAATAAAACTTTAATAAACTATATTTTGCACTAACGAATACAACAAAGCTAATCCCCAATTGAATTAAAATCAAAAAAACTGATATCTCGACCGAATCAAGTTCAAAACGATCTTTTAGATACAAATTTATATAGCTATTTAACAGCATCGCAAAGCCAAAGCACAAAAAAGCTCCTGCCGGGATCACCATTTCCCGGAAAACAGCCTTCAAAGCCCCCCGGGAATCAGAGTTGCTTTTATCTTCTTCTACTTTGTCATCATTATACAATTCAGACAGAAAAAACAGGGGAACACAAGACAATACAGCAATTCCGGCTGCTATGGAAAGGCTAATTCTATAGCCCCCCATAGTGCCGGCTGAAAATAATTGGCTATTGATCCCTCCCAATAATGTTCCGACGCAATAGGCCGCCATTCCAATGCTTTTATTTTGCACTAAAATGTTTTGACAGTTTCCTAGTTTTAGTTCTATGAGATATACATTGTTCAAATTTGTCAAACCAATAAAACAAGCTCCATATAATATTGAAATCAAAATGAGAAGTGACTCATTTAAGATAGTCGCTTCCATAAACAAACACATACTTAGACCGATCGTAAAAGATATAAGAAATTGTTTTTTGTAACGCAAATATCTATCACAAAGAACTCCTATCGGTATACCCGCCAGACACATTGCCATATTTCCAACCGATAAAAACAATCCCAGAAAATTTTCTGACAGATGTGTTTCAACCATATATAAATTGAAGATTGCCAAAAACGCACCTGTCGCAACATTTCGCGCTATGAAGGATGCCGTATATAAATAAAAATTTTTTTTATTCACAAACTATGACTCCTTTCTGCAGTCGCATTCAATTACTTCCTCTAAATATTTTGAATCCAATGTCTCACGATACCGATCCAACATCTTATAAAATTTATCCGAACACTTTTCACAATTTGACGGAATGGCAATTGGCTTTGGAGTATCGGTAAAGTGTGCAAGGCGAATGATCCCCTCATTACTAATGCTTAAAGCCTCTAAAATCAAATCTCTAATACTCCACAGCGATAGGACATCATATTTTCCTTGATTATACAGTTCATGCATATCAGAATTTTCTACAATATAACCGCACTCTAATTCAATTGCTTCTGCATGATTCTCAAAACAGAACTTAATAGTTTGTAATGCTTCATCAATAGCTTCTTTGTCTGTAATATTCTCTACTGGAGGCTTTACAAAAACATAAATTAGGGAGCTGACTCCTGCCTCATTTAAAATTTTCATGCCCTTAATAAAGTCCTCGTTTGTTATGCCCTTTTTATGGATGTTATTGCGAATTTCATCACTGTATGTTTCCAGGCCAATTGCTACGCTTAATTTTTTTCCTTCCAGACATTTCTTTAACTCATCAATATTGTCCGGAGTGATCAACTGGGGCCTAGTTTCAATATAAACCTCATGAATACTCGGATATTTCTTTAATTCCCTAAATAACTCTAAGCGTTCTTCTCGCGGGATTTCGAAGAAAGAACCACCCACAAAAAAGCTCAAACGATCAATGGTTTCCGTCTGTTTGTTCAATTCATGTCTCAAAATTTCGACATATCTCATTGGTTCCGTGGTGCTTACCATCTCATCGACCAGCGCCTGATATCCGCAATATGCACATCCGCCTGTCTTCTTCGCCCAGTAACATCCCACTGGCAACAACACAATCAATTCATTTTCTGTCTCATGGGTTTTATAATTTCCCATTCTTCTAATGTAGCTCATCTCGTACTTTTCCACTAATTTCTTCATTTGAAATCCTCCTTTATATTATTGTCACAATATAATTTGTTGCAGCAAACCCAAACTTGGCCTTCATTTCCTGTAAACCATATCCATTATATAAATGTTTCATTCCACCTCCTATCGCCCTTTCAATGTTCTTATAAAATAAAATCAAATACGCACACCATTCTCTTACTTCAGACTCATATTTATAATCTTTTCCGGTCATTGACATGATAGCCGAGTCTCCATCAATCCAATATCCATTAAATAATACCAATGTTTCCCCATGATAAATTCCTAGCCACTTTAAGTTTGGAATCGTATCCGTAGCTAAATATTCCCAAAACTTTTTATTTTCATAGGGCTCATCATATTTTTTACAAGTCTCAATATACAGTTTTTCCATTCTCTTCCATTCAGTCGATACATTAATCTCTTTAAACGTAAATGGACTCTTTTGGAATCTTTCCAAATACCTTCGAATATTCGCTCTCTTTTTCCCATTTAGTGTGCATAAAAACTCTCCCATGCTCCGTCCCATAATGTGCGCCATCGTATTATATGAGCACACCTTGCTTATACAACTACTATTTTCAAAAACAGCTTTGAATCTCTCTAACTTTTCACTATAGAAAAAAAGGATCGAACATTCTTCTCTTTTCAGCATGCAGCATATTTCATAGAGCCATTGTGTAATGACCTCCTCGCGAAAATCATTGATCCTTAGTGGAACAAACACCAAATATGTGAGAAGCTGTAAATCATTGAAATTACTTCCAAGAATGTCGATAAACTCATTTAATAGCTTTTCATTTTCTGTTTTTCCATCAGACATCTGATGCTTATAAAACGGAAAAATAATGTCTTCATTAACAAAATATTGAAAACAAGGGTCACCAATTTTTTGCATTATATCCATATATGTATAGCTTAGCTCTCTCCAGTCCACCTCTCCGAATTTCTCTTCGTACTGTCCTCGATCAAGTTCATTCAGGTTACATATAACCATAATCTTCCCCCCTTTAGTTGATGTCTAATCGCATTGTTAGACTAAATCCCAATGATTCCTTGTCAACATAAAAGCCTTCCTTGCAAAAATTGTATGGTTTAAATCCCACATCAAAAAGCATTTTTACAATAGGATCACCAAGTAATTTATCATCTTGTAAACTACTAATATCCACATCCGCTGCCTCAGTATAATATTGGGATAATGTTGGCACTCTGCTACAAGCATACACTGCCTCAACTCCTGGATATACTCCATTTTTTATTTGAGATATCCCTTCGCTAAACATCTTTTTCCCATGCCCCTTTTCTAATGTCCCTATTGTTACTGCGAATAAAATATTTCCTTTTTCCTCATGGTTATTACACCATCCATCGTCTGAAAAATCAAACCAGGTTTTATAATTTGATACCTTATTATTGTTCAATCTAATAAAATACATATAAGCACTTATTTTCCCCTTATCACTAACAAAACGCCATAGGCCATCAGGAAATAAGTTCAAGCGATTTCTAATTTTCGGAATTGATGATGCCATGGATTCGTCCCAGCTTCCTGTCTCTACACCCCACAACTGCGGTAGTACCACATCAATATTTTCTCCATTTAGCCCCTGTATAATTTTCATATGTCTCCTCCATTCCATATTGTAAATTGCCTATATAAAATCTAGTGCATTGATATATCTGCCACAAATTCCCTTGATACTTAGTCCCCACATCTCACTTTACCCTATTCCCGTTTTCATGCGTCTTGTTTTAGAATTATATCAAAAATCTAAAGTCAATTTTATAATATCCTTAAAATATTATCATATTGTCCATGAATTCTTTCATTTCTTCTAAAAATCATCGTTTTTCCCGAAACCTCCGCCAATTTGCACATGGAGCCATGTGACTAATTATACCGGAGGTTCAAAATGATTGACTACCGTGAAATTCTCAGACTTCATGCAATGAAGCAGAGCCAGAGCACGCTTCGAGGTGTAATACACTGCTCGGATCACACGATCCGAACAGCCTCAGAAGCTACTGCTGAGAAAAAAGGCGTTTCCTGGCCACTTGACGCTGACGTCACGAATGCCGATCTGGAGAGGTTACTTTTCCCAGACAAGTACAAAAACACTTGTGCCAACATCGAACCCGACTACCAGTACAGTACAGCAATTGCTCCGGCACATGTACGCCGTCCTCAGGATAAGAGTTCCACAAGTTCTTTTCTCTGCATGAAATCAATACAGCTGCTACCGAAAAGCTGGAAGAGTTGAATACCCGCAAGTTTAAGCAGCGCACCAGCACTCGCCGCAACGCGTATCTGGATGAAGAAAAAGCTTATATGCTGCCGCTGCCGACGACGCCATTTCAAGCTGCAGTCTGAACTGTGGCAAAGGTTCCAAATGACTACCTGATTTCCGACGGAAGGAACAAATATTCCGTGCCTTACAATCTGATCGGGGAAAAAGCCGATATCCGGGTTACCAAAAATACTGTGGAGGTTTACTACCATGGCAACCGGGTGGCCAGTCACCTCCGCTTGCAGACACTGCAGCGCAATCCGTTGGTAAAGCCGGAACATATGCCGGAGGCTCACAAAAAATATCTGCCTTACAATGCGGATGACTTCAAGCTCTGGGCCATGTCGGTCGGTTCTATGACGGAACAGGCAGTGAAGTCTTTCCTGGAATCCGGCAAGGCGGCAGAACAGGGCTACAAGGCCTGCGCCTGCCTCACAAAGCTTGGTGACCGGTACGGTAAAGAGCGCCTGGAGGCAGCTTGCGCTCGCGTCCTTTCATTCGGCACATTCCCCCCCTATCCGCAACATTAGCAGCATCCTGAAAACGGGCAGGATGGGAAAAAAGGAGCCCCTGCGCAAGAGCAGGCCCAAAGCCCTAACCGCTACGGTATCACACGTGGCGCAGCCTACTTCCAGAAAGGAGGCGACCGCCCATGAACCAGCGGACGGTCGATATGCTCACGGAGATGAAAATGGCCGCCATGGTAGCTGAGTTTTCCCACCAGTTGAATGATCCCTTATTCAATTCGCTCAGTTTCGAAGAACGGCTCAGTATGCCGATAACCACTGAATGGAACCGGCGGCAGACCAACAAGATTGACCGTCTGATCAAAAAGGCTCATTTCAGTGCGTCTTCTGCGACGGTCAAAAGTATTGAATACTACGAGGACCGCAAGCTGGACAAGGCCCAGATGCTCCGTCTGTCCACTTGCAGGTACATTGATGAGGGACACCATGTCATTCTGGAAGGTGCCTCTGGCAATGGCAAGACATATATTGCCTGCGCGCTGGGAAATGCCGCCTGCCGCCGTTTTAAGAAAGTCTGCTATATCCGTATGCCGGAGCTGCTGGACGAACTTACGATCGCCCGCAGCAGCGGCGAACCAAAAAACTACTGGCCACATACAAGAAAGTGTATCTGCTGATCCTGGATGAGTGGTTGATCCGTCCGCTTGCCCCGCAGGGATCTTACGATCTGCTGGAGATCGCGGAAGCCCGCTGCCAGCGTTCTATGATCTTCTGCACACAGTACCAGTCTGAGGGCTGGTACACCCGGATCGATCTAAATCCGGGATCCGACAGCCCTGTTTCAGAGACGATTACGAATTATATTATCCACAATCCCTACATGATCAAGGTTGAGGGCAGAATCTCGATACGGGAATGAAATTTATCAATTAACAGCCAACAAGTAATAGGGTCGATAAGCAGCTCGCAGATCTGGCATCATAAAGACATATCTTACATCGAATTCTTATGTTTACAAAAAACTTGAAACGCTCTCTGTAATACTCCAATTTACCAAAGTTTTTGTCATTACTTTACACAATTATCCTCTCAAATCCTTAATAATTAAATCGCAAAACACCTTATCTGCCTGTCTTGTTTCTGAAATGAAATTAACAATGCTCTCTTTATCACGATACCCAGCTATATTTCCTTTTAATATCATATTTCTTAAAACAGCACTTTTGCTTTGTAAAAGTTTAAAACTTTCTCCACATGAAACTTCATAGTCCTGTTTTTTCAAATAATCTATTCTAAATTCGTTAATGCTGTCTTTAAATACCAATAATTGAAAGGGACGATAATTTACAGTTCTTTCTGGTTCCACTTCCAATACCATTTGAGTTAGAACATCATAGTAACTCAATCCAAAATCAAACTGATTACTATAAGTTGAATCCATTAAAAAGCCGGATCTATAAAAGCCCTGGTGAAATTTCACATATAAATTTTCAGAACTTATATATTCTTCAAACTTAGATGCCAAATCCTTCTTTGAAAACTGAAACATTCCATCATTATAAAATTTAATAAGCCTAATTTTTTTATGCGGATAATTTTCACTGACAAGCGGATACATTAAATACGCCTTTTCTATCTGTTCAAACGGGATTTCTTTAAATGAATAGACCTTTCCCGGATGAAACTCCGCAACTAAAAAGACTTGTTTTTCATTGTCATAACCATATATAAAAGGATTATGGCAGGAGCTAGTTTCTTTTGCATTATATATCTTCACAGGATAGCGATTGATACTTACATAAATGCAATGCCCTAAATCAATCATTTTGCATGCAAATCGAACAAAATCGTTTGTAATGGCCTCCATTACTTCTCTCGTTATCGAGGTTTCTAAAATGTATGGACATCCTCCCCACATATCATAACGATAAAATTCATCCCAGTAATCTTTTTTATGCAATGATATGTTGAGAAAGTTACTCGCTATCCATCCCCAAGCCTCTTTATGCGGTAATAATAGTGACAGCAAATATGTATTTGCCGGAGCATGTGCTACTTTAGGTAAAGCCATCTCAATCTCTTTTTTCATTTTCTCTTGTATGATGTTTATAGAAGCAAAAACAGCATATTTCCTTCCTAACTACTTTAGCAACTCTTCTGGCACTTCTGGCTGATAGCCAAATCCCCAAGAAAAGAAGCCAGCTCCTGACATTGCCACTTTTTCGATAAGCCATGCAATAAATGCAAGTATTGTATCCAAATCATATCCCCCCTTTCTTAGCTATTTTCATCATAATTGCTACCAAATAGGTTGTAATGATCGCTGTAAATATAAAGCGATTAGGGCGAGTTGCCAGCAAAATAACAAAGGCGATTTCTAAAATAACTATATTATGAGCATATCTTCTATTCACTCTGTACCTGTTTGTTTTTCCCCGATATTTACTTGGTATTATTGGCGCATTATCCCATATATATTTGCAAGCCCAAACAAAGCCTATCAACAAAATTATTTGCAAGTATATAGAGTTTATTTGCCACAAGAATTCTGAAACTGCAACACAAATTATTGCGACGGTATTGGTCAGCATAAAACATCGGCCATAAGATTTAGCATGATATCCTCCAGCTGCGATTCGAACCGGAATAAAATATAGTAAAAAAACTATAGCCTGACTTATATAATTACCTAATACGCCCAATATCAATATAAAACTCAATGTGCCTACCGTTGAAAATAGTAATTCAAAACCGTACTCATATATGCTAATTTGCGTATGGCATATCTTTCCACGATTTACCAATAATTCCGTGCTTTTCCTAGCCAATATCAACATAACTTTCACCTTAAAGTTTTTCTTATTATAAATCCAAATTGCGTCTATACATGCTATGCCCGCGAAATATATACAAAATGTCCTTTAATTTGAGGAAAAATTGTAACTACATTATAAAAGGACGGTTCTTACATCGCCCTTTATTACCTTACAATTACTGTTTACGATATGCTCCTTAATACGATTCTTGATAACCAGTTTTGTTATCTAATTAAAAAATGATATAGTAATTGTGAATTTCTTATCCCCATATTTTATATCAATTACACCATTATATTTTTCTATAATTGATTTTACGCTTGTCAGGCCAATTCCATGTACACCTTGATCCTTTTTTCGGGAAGCAAATACATTGTTTTCTATACAAGGTTCCTTAAAGTAACTATTCGAAACCTTGATAAAAGATATATTCCCTATCTGTCGAATTATTATTTGAATCCACTTCTTCCCTTCCGCTACCTCCTCATATAATCAAGTGTTTTTTATTGAAAATTCAAG
>UMKM01065040.1_pt1 | contig 16126 bp, 9 predicted proteins | sample 1966331 | NCBI WGS metagenome assembly UMKM01 (sample SAMEA4836176, study PRJEB28245) | human gut metagenome | biome: gut microbiome; material: fecal sample | place: Denmark | collected 2008 | reverse complement strand
AGCAGCTTGGGATCACATTGATCGGTTTTGCAAGAGATGAAACCTTTAATATCTATTCTCATCCGGAGCGGATTTTAGGAGTATAGTTCACTCATCATGTGAACTGCAACAATCTAATAATTAAAATCTGTCTGTTGACATATGAAAAACCATGTGTTATATTACAAGTGTAACAAAGAAAAAGAATCCCCGGGAATTTCCCGGGGATTTATACTATTAGTATATACAGTAAGAAATGGATGGTGATTTGTATGGCAGCAAAACAGGATTATTATGAATTACTCGGCGTTGCAAAAAATGCAGACGCCACGGCGATAAAAAAAGCATATCGAAAACTTGCAAAGAAGTATCATCCGGATACCAACGCCGGAGATCCGGCTGCGGAGCAGAAGTTCAAGGATGTGACAGAGGCTTATACGATCCTGAGTGATCCGGAGAAACGGAAACTGTACGATCAGTTTGGCCATGCAGCCTTTGACGGCAGTATGCCGGAGGGCGGTGCTTATCAATACAGTGGAGCCGGTGCCGGTCAGAATGGCGGTTATCAGGAATTTCATTTTAACGGTGCAGATATGGGTGACATGTTCGGTGATATCTTCGGGGATATGTTCCATGGAAGATCCAACGGTGGTGGAAGAAGTTACAGTTTCCACAGTGATGGAAATGGTGGATTTCATCAGTATTACAGCAACGGATCGGGTGCCGGCGGATTCGGACAGGATGGTCATTTTGGAGACTTTGGCAGCAGCGGCGGTTTTGGCAGAGGTCAGTTCCGGCAGAAAGGAAGCGACATTCATGCAGATGTCACCGTAAGTTTTGATGATGCTGCGTTTGGATGTGAGAAAATGATTCATCTGCAGGATGGAAACGGTCAGGTACAGTCCCTGAAAGTCAATATCCCGGCAGGTATCGATACCGGTAAAACCGTGCGTCTGAAAGGCAAGGGAAATCCGGGATTTAACGGTGGCGAAGCCGGTGATCTACTGCTGAAGGTGACGGTTGGCGACAGAGCCGGATTTGAACGGAAAGGCATGGATGTGTATACAAATATCACAATTCCGTTTACTACAGCAGTTCTTGGTGGTGAGGCCGTTGTGCCGACATTAACCGGAAACGTGGTCTGCAGTATCCGTCCGGGTACACAGTCCGGAAGTAAGATCCGTCTGAGGGGCAAAGGCATTGTATCAATGAAAGATAGGAATATCCATGGGGATGAATATGCAGTTGTCCAGATTCAGGTACCGAAGAATCTGAATGAGACAGCGAAGGAAAAACTGAGAGAGTTTGCAAAAGCCTGCTAATAAAAAATGTTGAAAAAAGAAAGAAGTGTTTTCTGAGGAAATGCTTCTTTCTCTTTTTGTGCGGAAACGTATCCTTTTGAGAAAAATATTCAATTGGCTGAATCAAGATTTTGGTGTTTTGACAGGAAAGTGCGATGAATTACGAGAAGTTCCTGTCAACAAAAGCACTTTCTTGTGGACATGAGGAAACCTGCATGATATACTTAAAAAAAGCATTGTTCAATAGGAAATATATAATGTAGATGATTTATATGCGAGAGTGTACGATGTGCCGTGATTCTGAGAAGAATATGTCAGTTTACGCTGACCGGAATCACGCACCAAGTCTCACAAGCGTTCGACTTGAAGAGCAAACCGGTTGAAAAGCCGGGACGCAAAGCCAGAAGGAGCTAAAGTCAGATAGAAATCTGATCATGCTAGCCGGTTGCATCATACCTCAATGAAAATAAAAGGTAAGTGTTAAGTGGGTATTATGGATAAAGTTCCTGTAAATTTTTATTTACATGGAACTTCTTCTGCTTTATGGCACACGTTTTACTGAAAAAGAAGAAAAGAAATATGAGATAAGATGAATATGAATGAAAAGCAAACAATACTTATTGTAGATGATTCGAAATTTAACAGGGATATATTAAAGGAGATTCTCGGAGAAACGTATCATTATCTGGAAGCTGAAAACGGAAATCAGGCCATTCAGCTGGTAGGAGATAATCTGGGAATCGATCTGATGCTTTTGGATATCCATATGCCACAGATGGATGGTTTTGAAGTTCTGGAAATGATGAACAAAAGTCAATGTATCAATGAAACACCTGTAATTATGATCTCTTCGGAAGAATCTGTTACTATGATGCGCAAAGCATATGAAATGGGAATTACAGATTATATTACACGGCCGTTTGACACTGTTATTGTAAAAAAAAGAGTGCAAAATACATTGGATCTTTATGTAAACCAAAAGCGTCTGATCAATGTAGTTGTTGATCAGGTTTACGAAAAAGAAGAAAATAATAATATTATGATCCGGATCCTGAGTAATGTATTGGGGTCCCGTAACAGTGAGAGCAGCGAACATATCCTGCATATCCGGACAGCAACAGAATTGATGTTGAGAAAACTGATAAAAATATCGGATACCTATCATCTGACAGCGGCAGACATTGCTTTGATCACAACGGCATCTTCTCTTCATGACATCGGTAAGATCCGTATTCCGGAAGAAATATTGAACAAACCGGGAAAACTGTCTGATGAAGAATTTAAGATCATGAAAACGCATAGTGAACTGGGAGCATCTATCATTCGGGATATGCGCTTCCCTCAAAATCATCCGCTGGTACATACTGCGTGGGAAATCTGCAGATGGCATCATGAAAGATGGGATGGAGGCGGTTATCCGGATGGACTGAAAGGCGAAGAAATACCAATCTCCGCACAGGTGGTATCGATTGTCGATGTATATGATGCACTTACCAGTGAAAGCTGTTATAAGAAAGCATTTGATCATGATACGGCAATGAACATGATCCTGGATGGACAATGCGGACAGTTTAATCCGATTCTGCTGAAATGTTTGAGAGAACTGAGCATTCCATTTTCAAAAATGCTTAGTACCGAGATGAATGATAAGAAATATTATCATGAAGTACAGAGTCTTTCGAATGAAATACTCAGTGATAAATCCTTACCGAATCGAAACTATTCACAGAGTGTTATTAAAATCCTGCAGGAAAAGATTGATTTCTTTAAAACAAACAGTGGAATGAATTCGATTGATTACAATGCAATGTCAGGTCAATTAATGATACTGAATGAAAAACAGCAGATCTTATGTCAGAGAAATGCTTCAAAGTTTGATCTGTTCAGAGAATTCGGAGTAAGTGAAGAAGATAGTCAGCAGATTCAGGTTCTGCTAGATCAGACATCTGTACAAAATAAAGAATTTTCGGTGCAGATAAAAGCGAAGGTGGAAAATAAGAGGCAGATGTATAAGTTGAAACTGCACACATTGTGGTCTTCGTTAAAGAAAGACGAATATATAGGGATTATCGGATATTTTGATACGATATAAAGACCGTGATAACAAAGAGTGGAAAACAAGTGGGGAGAGTTGTAATGAAAAAGAAAAAATGGAATAAGTTACTTGCGGTATTTCTAGTGATGGCGACAGTTCTGTTGCTTCTGGCAGGCTGTGGCGGAAAGCGTGCAGAAAAAGAAGACGCGGAAACAATTACCGTGTATTTATGGAGCACAAACCTGTATGAAGCATATGCACCATACATCCAGGAACAGCTTCCGGATATCAATATTGAATTTGTAGTAGGCAATAATGATCTGGATTTTTACAGGTTTCTTGAGAAAAATGGTGGATTGCCGGATATTATAACCTGCTGTCGTTTTTCGCTGCATGATGCAAGTCCTCTCAAAGACAGTCTGATGGATCTTTCCACAACCAATGTGGCCGGTGCGGTCTATAATACATACCTGAACAATTTTATGAATGAAGACGGAAGCGTAAACTGGCTTCCGGTGTGTGCGGATGCCCATGGATTTGTCGTGAACAAGGATCTTTTTGAAACGTATGATATTCCGCTTCCGACCGATTATGAAAGCTTTGTTTCTGCCTGCCAGGCATTTGACAAAGCAGGAATCCGTGGATTTACGGCAGACTATTTTTATGATTATACCTGTATGGAAACTTTGCAGGGCTTATCCGCATCTGAGCTGTCTTCCGTAGACGGACGCAAGTGGCGTACTTCCTACAGTGATCCGGGTAATACAACGCGTGAAGGTCTGGACAGTACTGTCTGGCCGGAGGCTTTTGAACGTATGGAGCGGTTTATCCGGGATACAGGATTGAGCCGGGATGATCTGGAGATGAATTACGATGATATTGTTGAATTGTATCAAAGTGGTAAGCTTGCCATGTACTTTGGAACCTCTGCCGGTGTAAAAATGTTTCAGGATCAGGGCATTAACACTACATTTCTTCCGTTCTTTCAGGAGAACGGCGAAAAATGGCTGATGACGACACCGTATTTCCAGGTGGCTTTAAACCGTGACCTGACACAGGATGAAACACGCCGGACGAAAGCAATGAAGGTACTGAGTACCATGCTTTCCGAGGATGCACAGAACCGGATCATCAGTGATGGACAGGATCTGTTAAGCTACAGTCAGGATGTCGATATCCATCTTACGGAATATCTGAAAGATGTGAAATCTGTGATTGAAGAAAACCATATGTATATCCGGATTGCATCAAATGATTTTTTCTCTGTTTCCAAGGATGTGGTATCTAAGATGATTTCCGGAGAATACGATGCAGGACAGGCCTATCAGTCATTTCAGACGCAGCTCCTTGACGAAAAAACAACTTCTGAGAAAGTAGTATTGAATTCAGAAAAGTCTTATTCAAACCGCTTTCATAGCAGCGGAGGAAATGAGGCATATTCGGTTATGGCAAACACGTTGCGTGGCATTTACGGGACGGATGTGCTGATCGCAACCGGAAACAGTTTTACGGGAAATGTGCTGAAAGCCGGCTATACAGAAAAAATGGCAGGCGACATGATCATGCCAAATGGTCTTTCTGCTTACAGCTGCAAGATGAGTGGGGCTGAACTGAAAGAAACAGTCAGAAATTTTGTAGAAGGCTATCTGGGCGGCTTCCTTCCGTTTAACCGGGGTTCTCTGCCTGTGTTCAGTGGGATTTCTGTGGAACTCATGGAAACGGAGGATGGTTATACAGTGCGCAAAGTAACAAAGGATGGGAAAAAAGTGCAGGACAATGATACATTCACGGTAACCTGCCTTGCAACTCCGCAACACATGGAAGCGTATCCGGCGGATCAAAATATGGTATTTGCTGGAGGGGAAACCTCTGTGAAAGACACCTGGACAGCATATGTTTCAGATGGCAATGCTATTCTGGCAGAGCCGGAAGATTACATTAATGTGAGATGAGAAAAATGAACAGTAAAAATTATAATATAAAAAGAAAAAAACGTGTCAGGAAAAAGCCGTTAAGGATAGCTGTTTTTGCGGTTCTCTTTATCGGAATCGCCGTGACGGTTTCTCAATATTTTAAGTTTGTTTCAGAAACGGTCTATGAGGAAAGTGTTTCTCATCTGACAGAGGTTTTTCACCAGTCGGATAATATGTTGCGGGAACTGACAAATAAGAATCTGACGTATCTTCATATGTGGGGCGAGAATCTTCAGCATACTTCCGGTGAAAATGAAATCCGTGATTATATAGAGAAAGCGCAGGAAGATGCCGGCTTTTTGGAGTTCTATTTTTTGTCAGCTGACGGGGACTATAAGACAGTAACCGGTGAAACAGGGTACCTTGGATTACAGGAAAATATGGAAGAGGAGATCCGGAAGGGAAATGATGTCATAACGAATGCAGCACTTCCCGGAAAATCCCAGCTGCTTGTTTTTGCCACTCCAAATGTTCATGGAAGTTATCAGGGATTTGAATATGATGCGATTGCCATTGCTTATGAAAACGCTGATATCGTAAAGGTACTGGACATTTCTGCGTTCAACGGAAATGCCCAGAGTTTTGTTGTTCATCCGGATGGCCGTGTTGTGGTCGATCATTCTTCCGGGTCGTGGGGAAATGTGTACAATTTCTTTGGTGTTCTGAGCGAGCATTCGGATATGACTGAAAAAGAGACGCTTGCTCTTTCGGAGAACTTTAAAGCGGGACAGGCAGATGCGATGCTGGTGAATCTGGATGGGGAGAACTATTATCTGGTTTATGAAAAATCGGATGTTCAGGACTGGATATTTCTGGGACTTGTAAATGAGGATATCGTCAATGCCGGCATGAACAGTTTGCAGCTTAGTACGCTGATCCTTGTGGTTGTGGTCGTGCTCTGTATTGCCTCCTTTTTTATCGGCCTTATGATTCAAAAAAACAGGAGCAAGCTTAAGAAAAAGGATACGGAGATCCTGTACAGGGATGAGTTGTTTCAAAAGCTGTCAATGAATGTAGATGATGTTTTTCTGATGTTGGATGCACAGACATATCGGGTAGATTATGTCAGCCCTAATGCGGAAAAACTACTGGGAATTACCGTAGAACAGATCCGTGAAGATATTTGTGTTCTGGGAAAACTTTATCCGAAAGAGACAGAAGCTTCAAAGAAGAATTATCTGAAGGAAATCCGGGATCAGGAACAGAAAGAATGGGATTTTGAATCTCTGCATCAGAAAACAGGGGAACACCGCTGGTTTCATATTGTCGCCATAGGCAGTGTGGTAAATGGAAAAAAGAAATATATCCTTGTTATGTCGGATCGTACTTCTGATAAAAAAATGAACCAGGCACTTTCCGAGGCTGTCCGTGCTGCGGAAAATGCAAACCGGGCAAAGAGTACATTCCTTTCCAACATGTCTCATGATATCCGGACACCAATGAATGCGATTATCGGTTTTGCGACGCTGGCTGCAAGCAGCATTGAGGACAGAAAAAAGGTCAGGGATTATCTGGGTAAGATCCTTTCATCCAGTAACCATCTGCTCTCGCTGATCAATGATATACTGGATATGAGCCGGATTGAGAGTGGAAAGATCCAGCTGGAAGAAACAGAGGTCAGTCTGTCGGATGTGCTTCATGATCTGAAGACGATCATCAGTGGACAGATCCATGCAAAGCAGCTGGAGTTTTATATGGATGCCATGGATGTGACAAATGAAGATGTCTATTGTGATAAAACGCGGCTGAACCAGGTGCTGCTGAATCTTTTGTCTAATGCGGTTAAGTTTACGCCTGCAGGTGGAACCGTTTCTGTCCGGCTGAAACAGTTCCCGGGGATAGCAAAAGGAAGTGAACTATACGAAATCCGGGTAAAGGATAATGGAATCGGTATGAGTCCGGAATTTGTACAGAAGATTTTTTCTCCTTTTGAACGGGAGCGGACTTCCACAGTCAGCAGAACCCAGGGTACAGGGCTTGGCATGGCCATCACCAAGAACATTGTGGATATGATGGGCGGAACCATTGAGGTTCAGACAGAACAGGGAAAAGGAACGGAATTTATTGTCCGCCTGCCATTCCGGATCCAGCCTGAGCATCATCGTACCGAGAAGATCGCAGAGCTGGAAGGTCTTAAGGCATTGGTTGTAGACGACGATTTTAATACCTGTGACAGTGTAACAAAAATGCTTGTAAAGGTTGGCATGCGTTCGGAATGGACCCTTTCCGGCAAGGAAGCGGTTCTCCGTGCACGGCAGTCTATGGAATTAGGTGATGCATTCCATGCGTATATCATCGACTGGCGTCTGCCGGATATGAATGGGATTGAAGTCACCCGGCAGATCCGCAGTCTTGGTGATGATACGCCGATCATTATCCTGACTGCTTATGACTGGTCAGATATTGAAGTGGAAGCCAGGGCAGCAGGGGTAACTGCATTCTGTGCAAAACCGTTGTTTATGTCAGATATCAGAGAGACGCTGCTGGCTGCGATTGGTCAGAAGCAGGCCGAGACAGAGGATTCGATTCTTCCGGCAGCAGGTTCAAATTTCAAAGATCGGTGTATATTGCTTGTGGAAGATAATGAACTGAACAGAGAAATTGCAATGGAAATACTGAATGAATATGGCTTTCTGGTGGATACCGCAGAAAATGGAGCCGTAGCAGTGGAGAAAATGAAAAATTCATCGCCGGGAGACTATGATCTGGTGCTTATGGATGTGCAGATGCCGGTAATGAACGGATATGAGGCCACGAAGCAGATTCGTGCCCTGGATAATCCGGCACTGGCAGGAATTACCATCCTTGCAATGACTGCAAATGCTTTTGACGAAGACCGAAAGAAGGCACTGGAATGCGGTATGGATGGATTTTTATCCAAGCCTATCGTGATAGAGGAATTGATTACTACCTTGCAAAACAATTTGCAGGATTAGAAGTTCCTGGCAGTGCCATAATCCGGTAAATGGCAGCCAGTTGTATAAAATAAGGTGTACTGTCTGTTTGACAGTGTTTTTACGGCGTTATTTCATAGACGTAATTATAATGATTTTATTAGCGGGGATGGAAGATAAATGAAAGGAAAAAGAGTGATTGCAGGCATTCTGCTTGCGGGAATTTTAGCAGTCACCATGGTAGGGTGTAAAAACACAGATAACACGAAAGAAGAAACAGAAAAGCCTGTTATTACCCTCGGAAGCGACAACTATCCACCATACAATTATCTGAATGAGGATGGTATACCGACGGGTATCGATGTAGAACTGGCTACGGAAGCGTTCAAAAGAATGGGATATCAGGTGGAGGTTGTGCAGATCAACTGGGAGAAGAAAAAAGAACTGGTGGAGAGCGGAGAGATTGACTGTATCATGGGCTGTTTTTCTATGGAAGGGCGTCTTGATGATTACCGTTGGGCAGGACCGTACATAGCAAGTCGTCAGGTGGTCGCTGTAAATGAGAACAGTGATATTTATAAACTGAGTGACCTGGAGGGTAAAAACCTGGCTGTTCAGTCCACAACCAAACCGGAAGGCATTTTTCTGAACCGGACGGATGCGAGAATTCCAAAGCTGGGCAATCTGATCAGTCTTGGACACAGGGAACTGATCTATACATTTCTGGGAAAAGGTTATGTAGATGCAGTCGCCGCACATGAGGAATCTATTGTTCAGTATAAGAAGGATTATGACGCAAGCTTCCGTATCCTGGAAGAGCCTCTTATGATCACCGGAATAGGTGTTGCTTTTGCAAAAGATGACGATCGGGGAATTTGTGAGCAGATGGATCAGACGCTGGAAGAAATGCGTCAGGATGGCACATCCCTGAAAATCATTGAAAAATATCTGGATGATCCTGAAAAGTATCTGGAGGTGGATGCCCTTGGATATTAAGAGAAAGAAAAAAGAAAAACAAATCCAGCTGCTCGGTGGCCTGGTTGGAATCTGTGTGGCGGTAGGCTCTCTGTTTTATTTCTTCCACACAGAAAAAGTGGAAGCCGAGAAAAGAATGGTAGAGATTGTAAACTATGTCAAAGTGCAGTGCTCCACCTACACCCATTATAATGAATCTTCGGAATCCAAAAGTCTCCTCCGTGCCATTGAAAGTGCCAGACAGATGAGTACAAATATTAGCATGGAAATAGAAAACGGCGGTCAGCTGAGCCGGGAGTTCCTGCGAGGAAATCTGCAGACTCTCTGGGTGGATGGTATCATTGTACTGGATGCAGAGGGAAAGACGGACTGTGAATACAGCACGGATGAATCTCTGACTAATGAGCTTACGGAGTATCTGCAAAAAGAAATTATCATGGATTTTGCCGGATATGAAGAAAGAAGCTATTCGGAACGGTTTACCAGGAAAGACGGATCACATATTGACATTGCAGCCTGTGCCAGAAAAGATGCGCCGGGTATCGTTGCAATCTACTATTATACATCTCCTGAATTTACGAGAAATTATACTTTGACGATACAAAGTCTTTTAAATGGCTATAGTACGCAGAAAGATGGAACGATTATTGTTGCAGATAATGGAGTAGTTGTAGCCAGTAATGATGAAAAACTGCTGGGGCAGAGTACAACCGACAACGAAGTTGTTCAGGCAATGAAAAAGCATACAGACAGTCAGCACATTTTTCATTTGAAGAATGAAGGAACCGGATGTTACGGAATTATGCTGAAGCAGCGGGATTATTATATCTATGCATATCTTCCGGATACGGAAGTGTTCCATAACCTTCCATTAAGTGTAGCAAGTGTTATATTTCTTTATTTCCTGATATTCAGTATATTTTGGTTCTGGGCATACAGAACCAATCAGGCACATCAGAAAATGGAACAGGAAAAAGACGAAAAATATAAAGCAGAACTTCTGATTGCTGCAAAAAAGGCTGAAGCCGCCAATGAGGCAAAAACAGAGTTTCTCCAGCGGATGAGCCATGATATCCGGACGCCGATCAATGGAATCTGCGGTCTGGTCAATATGGCAGAACATTATGCAGATGATATGGAGAAGCAGACGGAATACAGGACTAAGGTAAAAGAGGCATCCACTCTGTTGCTGGAACTGGTAAATGATGTTCTGGATATGAGTAAGCTTGAGTCAGGTGAAATCGTTCTGGAAGAGATTCCATTTAATCTGAGCAGTATTTCCAGGGAAGTATTTATTGTGATCGAACAGATGGCTGCAGAACAGAATATCCGGATCATGTGGGAGAAAAAAGAAATCACACATCGGGATTTTATTGGAAGCCCGGGGTATGTGAAACGTGTGATGATGAATATTCTGTCGAATGCAGTGAAATATAACAGAGAAAACGGACAGATTTATATCAGCTGCATGGAAATCCCATCCGAACAGCCGGAAATGACGACAATGGAATTTGTCTGCAGGGATACAGGAATCGGAATGACTGCGGAGTTCCAGAAATGTGTGTTTGAACCATTTGCACAGGAACACACAGGAAGCCGCACAAAATTTGCAGGAACAGGTCTGGGAATGCCGATTGCAAAGAATCTGGTCGAAAAAATGGGGGGAACGATTACTTTTGAAAGTAAAGAAGGCGTCGGGACGACATTTGTGATCCGGCTTCCATTCAAAATAAATCTGTATGCGGATAAACGGGAAGAACAGAAGGATGTATCCGAAAAATCTATAAAGGGACTGCATATTCTTCTGGCAGAAGACAATGAGCTGAATATGGAAATTGCAGAATTTATGCTTCAGAATGAAGGTGCCGATGTGACAAAAGCCTGGAATGGTCAGGAGGCTGTTGAACTGTTCAGAAATAGTGAACCTGGTGAATTTGATGTCATTCTTATGGACATTATGATGCCGGTCATGAATGGTTATGAAGCAACGAAGATGATTCGGTCTCTTGACAGAGAGGATGCTAAGGCAATACCAATTATTGCAATGACAGCAAATGCGTTCACGGAGGACAGACTGAGCGCGAAAAAAGCAGGAATGGATGAACATATCTCCAAGCCTGTTGATGTGAGATTACTGGTAAAAGTAATTTGCGAATTGGTGGAATAGGTCAGTCTGTCAGGAAAAATACAAAAGAATCAGGAAAGAAGAATGAATAAAAGTAGAAAAACACCAGCTGTACTATTTGCATGTATATTTGTGATCCTGGGAATGTGGATGATGTTATCCGTATACTGCCAGGCTGCTGAAACGAATAATGATGAAAAACAGCCACAGACCATTCGTGTCGGCTCATTTGAGGATACTTTTAATTATGTCGATGAAAACGGTGTAAGACAAGGATATGGGTACGAACTCATGCAGGCTCTGGCAGGCTATACAGGATGGAAATTTGAGTATGTGAAATGTGACTGGTCCAATTGCTTTGATAAGCTTGAAAACGGTGAGATTGATATCATGGGGGATATCTCTTATACCGATGAACGTGCACAAAAGATGCTTTTTCCGGAGGAACCGATGGGTGAGGAAAAGTATATCCTTTATGCTGATTTATCGAATCTGGATATTGGAACGTATGATTTCAAGTTTATGGACGGGAAACGTGTCGGTGTACTTATGGATACAGAACCTGAAATCATGCTGACAGAATGGGAAAATAAGAATGGCATACATACAGAACATGTAAATGTGAATAATGATGATGATGTCGAAAAAAAATTAGCGAATCATGAGATCGATTGTTTTGTATCTCTGGAGGAATCCCTTTGGTCTGAACAGGGAATATCATCTGTTACTACGATTGGCAAGTCAGGCATCTATTTTGCAATAAATAAAGATCGTAGCGATATCAAGACGGAACTGGATTATGCGATGCGCCAGCTGGAACAGGATAGTCCTTTTTTTAAGGCAGACCTGTATAAGAAGTATTTTACGCTTGCTTATAATCAGAGTCTTACCGGTGAAGAAAAATCATGGCTGGAAGAACATGGCAGTATTCGGATCGGTTTTTTGAACAATGATCCGGCAATCTTTTCCATGGATGAAGAGACGGGAAAACTTAACGGTATGCTGGCAGAATATATCTCGTATGCAAAAGGCTGTCTGGGTAATCAGAGACTGAAATTTGGTATACAGGAATATGATGATTACAACGAAATGCTTCGGGCACTGCAGGATCATGAAATTGACATGATTTTTTATGTCGGCAGAAATCCTGATCTTGCAGAAAAAAAGGTTATACACTTACAAACACAGCCTGGACCTACAGTCTGATGGCGGTAACGGATGAAAAATATTTCAATGAGAACGAGGCGTATTCGGTAGCTGTGGTAAAGGAACACGAAGCTTTAAAACAGCATATTGCGTTTAGTTATCCCCACTGGAAGCTGATAGATTGCGATTCGCTTGCTGATGCGACAGATATGGTTCTTCATCAAAAAGCAGACTGTTTTCTTATGGGAACCAGTCAGGCGCTGAAATATGATAACAATCGAGATTTCAAGAGTATTCCACTTACAAAAACAATGGAAGCATGCTTTGCAGTAAGAGGTGGAGAGGGACCCCTTTTGTCGATACTGAATAAAACTTTGAAGGACATGCCATCTGATATGCTTACAAGTGCACTTGCTATTTATGATAGTACGGCAGATAAGGTGACTTTTTATGATTTTGTAAAAGACAATATGCTTGCTTTTTTTGCCACGGCAGGATTTTTTGGACTAAGCATCATTGCTATAATCCTCGTATTTTTACGGAAGGCAAGGAAGGCAGAAGCTGCCGCAAAGCTTGCGGCAAATGATACACAAAAACTGAATGACAAACTGGAAATCGCTCTGAAAAAAGCGGAGGATGCCAGTCTTGCAAAGACCCGTTTTCTTAACAATATGTCACATGACATCCGTACTCCTATGAATGTGATTCTGGGTTATGCACAGCTTATGGAGGATGAACTAAAAGGAAAGGATATGCCTGAAACTTCAGAACACTTGGAAAAACTGAAGCAGTCCGGCAATCTTCTTCTGTCAATTATAAATAATGTACTTGATATGGCCAAGATTGAGAGCGGAAAGATGGAGATCAATGAGAATTATGGCCGGCTTGGAGCTATCCGGCAGTCTTTGTTTGAAATATTTGAAGATGAAGCAAAGAAAAAGAATCTTGCACTTCATTACACGATAAATGTAGAACATGAGCATATATTGACAGATACGACCAAAGTAAAAGAAATATTTGTCAATATTCTGGGCAATGCCATAAAATATACGCCACCCGGTGGTTCTGTTATAATGAGTGTAGATGAATTGCCATGCAACGAGCCTGGGTATATAATAGTGAGAAACAGAGTAAGCGATACCGGAATAGGCATGAGTGAAGATTTCCTGACAGAGATTTTCGAAGCGTTCACGCGTGAGCAGAATACCACAAAGAGCAAAATCGCGGGAACCGGACTGGGAATGTCGATTGTAAAGAAATATGTAGATCTGCTCGGTGGAACAATAGAGGTAGAGAGTGAGCTTGGAAAAGGCAGTACCTTTACTGTAACACTGAAACACAAAATAGCGGATGAAAGCTATTATGTGAAAAAGCATCTTGAAGAGTCTGGGATAAGCAGAGAAATCCTTAAAGACAGGAGTATTCTTTTGGCAGAGGACAATGATCTGAATGCAGAGATTGCAGCGGTAATACTTGAGCGTGCCGGCCTTAAGGTCGAACGTGTGGAGGATGGTCTTCAGTGTATAAGCAGGATAACGGAAATGCCGGCGGGAACTTATGATATCATCCTCATGGATATCCAGATGCCAAAAATGGACGGTTACAAAGCTACACAGACGATCAGGAACCTGTCAGATCAGGAGAAAGCATGCATACCGATCATTGCAATGACAGCAAATGCATTCGAAGAAGATAAGCGGGCTGCTATTGCAGCCGGAATGAATGGGCATATCGCAAAGCCGATCCAGGTTGATAAGCTGCTGTCGATATTAGCAGAAATGATAAGGCAACAAGAAAATTGAGCATAAGAGAGGAAGGAACTAAGATGAGTAAAGCATGGTGGAAAAGCAGTGTGATTTATCAGATCTATCCAAGAAGTTTTGCGGATAGTAACGGAGACGGTATCGGTGATCTGAACGGTATTACGGAACATCTGGATTATCTGAAGGAACTGGGTGTGGATGTGATCTGGCTGTCCCCGATTTATAAATCACCGAACGATGATAATGGATATGATATTTCTGATTATCAGGATATCATGACTGATTTCGGAACAATGGAAGATTTTGACCGGATGATCACAGAGATGCATAAACGCGGTATCAAACTGGTGATGGATCTGGTAGTAAATCACAGCTCCGATGAGCACAGATGGTTTCTGGAAAGTAAAAAATCGAAAGATAATCCATACCGCGATTATTATATCTGGAAAGATCCGAAAGACGGCAAAGAGCCGACAAACTGGGGAGCATGTTTTGGTGGTTCCGCATGGCAGTTTGATGAGACAACCGGCATGTACTATCTGCATTGTTTCTCCAAAAAGCAGCCGGATCTTAACTGGGAGAACCCGGCAGTACGTGACGAAGTATTTCGCATGATGACCTGGTGGTGTGAAAAGGGAGTAGACGGATTCCGCATGGATGTTATCAGTATGATTTCCAAAGACCCTGCATATCCGGACGGAGAAATCAAGGATGGTCTGCATGGTGATATGTCTCCATATGTATGTAACGGTCCCCATGTACATGAATATCTGCAGGAAATGAACAAACGTGTACTTTCCAGATTTGATCTGATCACTGTTGGTGAAACGCCGGGTGTTACAACGGAAGAAGCAAAGAAATATGCGAATCTGGATGGAAGCGAACTGAACATGGTGTTTCAGTTTGAACATATGGGAACCACAGACGGCAAATATGGTAAATGGACAACCAGAAAACCGGAGATGAAAAAAGTGCGTGCTGTCATGAACAAATGGCAGACTGAACTGGAAGGAAAAGCATGGAACAGTCTGTATTGGGATAACCACGATCAGCCCCGTGCGGTATCCCGATTTGGTGATGACAGTCCGATGTACCGGGAAATATCTGCAAAGATGATCGCAACTTGTCTGCATATGTTAAAAGGATCTCCATATATTTATCAGGGAGAAGAAATAGGTATGACAAATGCATATTTCAAATCGATCAGTGATTACAGAGACATCGAAGCGATCAATGCGTACAAAGAGTATACAGAAAGCGGGCTGATGACAGAAGAAGAAATGTTGAACTGCCTGAAGATGATCAGCCGTGACAATGCCAGAACACCAATGCAGTGGGATGACAGTGCAAATGCAGGATTTACTACGGGAACTCCCTGGATCAGTGTAAACAAAAATTATACACAGATTAATGCAAAAGCAGCACTGGAAGACAAGGATAGTGTATTCTACTACTATCAGAAACTGATCCGGCTGCGTCACCAGTATGAAGTGATCGTGGAAGGAGTATTCCACGGACTGCTGGAAGATAATGATGATATCTATGCATATGAGAGAACACTTGGAAACGAAAAACTGGTGGTAGCATGCAACTTTACAAATAAGGAAGTCCCATGCGAACTGTTCGAAGAAAACGAAGGCGAAGAGTTGATCACAAACTACAAAAACCATGTAGCAGGAGCTTTGCAGCCATACGAGACAAGAGTGATTCTCTACAAATAGCAACGGATTCAGAAAAAATATTGATTCACGCAGAAACAGTTAGTAAGTTAACTTTTGTTCCCATAAAAGCAAAAAAATCAATAGTTTTAGGCCTATAATCCAAAAACTATTGATTTTTTGTTGCTTTAACGAAAACTGTTTTCCACAATACCCGGAAGCGGAGAATAGATAGAATTCTTGTAGCCCAGATGGAATTAATCATCAATGCCGTATT
>UMKM01063962.1_pt1 | contig 16276 bp, 19 predicted proteins | sample 1966331 | NCBI WGS metagenome assembly UMKM01 (sample SAMEA4836176, study PRJEB28245) | human gut metagenome | biome: gut microbiome; material: fecal sample | place: Denmark | collected 2008 | reverse complement strand
CCTTGAATATCTGCTGTATTCCGTCGTAATTTAGACAAAATGAAAATAGAATCTGTAAATGTGGAACTTAAATAAATGGTTTTCTAACACAGCAAGATATATGTTTGCAATGAATATTTGTTCTTTTGCCACATTCTTGAAATGACAAAACCGGATAATTGCACAGAGTTGTGGAAAATAACAATGCTGTTATGCAGATTATATCCAACCTACACAACAAATAGCATAAAACTTCCGAAATCTGTACCACCATAAGGATATAAAACCATTATATCTTTTTTATGCTGGCATACTGAGGCCATAGATATAATTACGTCTTGATTTTCCCCATACCTATTCTTTATGGGAAGCAAAGCCCTTTCCAAGAGGTTCACAATCTCGCTTTTTACAAAGGTACTACCATGTTGTATTAGGAAGTTTTGGGAATCATATATTCCTGAAAACAAGAATCTAATTGCAGTCTTTAAATCTTCAAAAGTTTCTATTTCTATAACGCCCAAGAACACAATGGTATTGTTGCTTATGGGAACACTCCAAGTTTGGATTTCTTCACTGAAATAAAATCCTGTCAAATCAAAATGAAAAGTTTTTCTTACCAACAAACTGTCTTTAAGTTCATTGGAATGCGTAACCAATATGTAATGAGCATTAGGATTTGCCTTATATAATTTCTCTGCAAAGGAGGTGTAATCATCATCTTTTGCATCTCCGATATAGTCATAGTCTATCAAGCGAACGTCAATTTGTGGGTTCATGCCAAACAATGCCTTTATTTGGGAGGGCATACTGACAGTAGCGTCCTCTCCTATGGATTTAAATTTCGTAGAAAGCAAAATATCGTTGTTCATGATTTCTTACTTGGTTTATTCTTCGTTTTGAACAATTATTTTGAAATGAATAGGAACTGGTGGATTTTGGTTATTGAAATAGTTTTCAAATAACTTTTGCTCATCATCATCATTGACGACACCCCCTATAATTAGTTCCTTGGGATTCACAAAGCTACGTCCTATGTATATGAGGACATCAGGATATTCTTTGCCGAGGCGCAATCTGGCATTTTCTATCCAGTCCTCAATCTTCATGATTATCTGTCCGTCTTTGCTACATACCCATTCGAAGTCTTCTGCAATTTCTTTCACTGCGGATTTCAATTCATCATAAAGCATAGGGTCTAAATTGCTTTTGTTATTTTTCACAAAATGCTTTAGTCGCTTCGCATCATCCTTATTGCTTACTTTTGAAATGCAGCTCAGTTCTTTCCACAATTTCACGTTTACATTTTTGATGTCAGACAAAATATATTCACTGATGGAATCCTTCAGCATTTTTCTTAGGGGAAACTGTATTGTGTTTTCCCTCTCTATTTTGAATCTATTGAGTTGTTGGATATTATGCTCTGCCATAAATCTTTATTTAGCGTAAATGTTGTTTTGATATATTCTTGAACTTGCGGATAATCCGCAGAAAGCAAATCATTGCACTAATTCAACTCCAAATTTACTTCATCCTTATAGTTCTGAATTTCGTATTTTTATCAAATCCCATTACAAGCAAGTTGTATTCTTCGGGATAATAAACTGTGTTATTATGCACGATATATGGCATTGGGGCGTTTGTCGGCAACGAGACACTTCTCTTATTAACGGTATCTTCGATTTGAATACCAACGACCCAAGGACCAATATTCCTTTCGGTAAACTTGCAGTTGCCCGAAAAGTCTATCATTGCCTGTGGAGCATAGTCTTCCTCCAAAACCTTTCGGCTTACAGACAGCAATGAGTCTTGCACCTCTTTGTCCAATTCACAGAACAAAGTTTCCTTGCCGCTTCCTTTCGTGCTGGAACACGCTCCAACAAGAAGAACACAGAAAATAAAACATAGATATTTCATAAGCGTTTGTTTATTTGAGCCTTGCGGATAATCCACAGAAAGTGATTAATCATCCCAATAATACGTAGGTCTGTTGAAAGAAGGATACCAATCCAAGTATAGCACTTGTACCCTGGTGCCTATCTTGCGATAATCACCTTCCTCCACAAGCGAATTTCCATCATAAGTTTTATCTCCGACTTGAAACTCATACAGATAACAGTTCGTAGTATAGCGATGGACCCAAGACGAAGTATTAGGTGTAATGACGGCTTCTGTTTTCACACCATACTTTTTCAGCATACCTAATAGTATAGGTACACCAATAACGGCATAAGCAAAAACACAAATACAAATACCAAAGTAAATCTTCCCTATTGTTTCCTTTACTGAGCTAAAATCAATGTATCTCATTTGTTGCTTTGTTTTAAAACAAGGTTATATCATTTGACGTATCTCACCACATCCATTCCGAGGCATCCGTGCTGATAGGTAACGGTTACGGTGTCGCCCACATGATAGTCTTCCTTGTTGAATCCTCCACTGACATTTACCTTTTGTCCATTGTCCGTAAAACGAAGAACACATCGCGTTGTCCTCATCTTGCCTCCCGAACCGTAAAGGTCTTGGATAACAGCTTGGCGTTGTTGCGTAGAAATCGGAAAATAAAAGTTTGTGGTGAAGATTAATGTCCCCAATACAACGGCAAGGGTACACGTATGCATTGAAACATAGTCGTCATCCTTGAACAGCTTGACAAGCAGATAGGAAACTACTGCTATTCCTCCGATGAGCCACCAACTATTATCAACAACAGTTCGCATCGCAGTCTTAACTCCCCAACATATACAAGCCAACAACAATATGGTTTTGACAAACTGCCCCAAGCAAGAGTCGTCATCGTCTTTCTTTCGTTTCTTCATGATTTCTACAATTTAATTCCTTTCATCGTTTGCTCTTGCCATTCCAAGATTTGGCTAACACCTTTATCGTAATCGCCTCTTTCTATATAATCTTTCAGCAATCGAGCGTTCTCTATCTTATCTAAGAAAAGGTTGTAGTCTTCCCTCTTTCTCAACGAGATTATTTTATCCAAAAAGAACATCGACTTGCGATAGTCTTCCAAAATGTAATAGGTCAAAGCAAAGTATCCGTCACGACCTGGCCTTGAGCCATAATATGGATGTTTTTTAAGGAAAAGCAGAAAGCCTTCAAATGTATTCAGCTTATCAAACACATCAAATTCATTCAGCTTGTCTTGAAGTTCAGACATCCTATTAATGTCCCAATAAGAGCCGAGCCTGTTCCCTAAGCTGAAATTATAAGTGCTAAATGGCGCATAAAGGCATTGAGCGAAATAGTTGACGAAGAACGAATTTGGGTCTATGGAATTATCCAAATAGAATCCGACCAACACCATTGCCCCAGTTTTATGAGCCAAGGTGTAATATGCTAACCGCCCCTTTTTCTTGAACCTATCGGGGAGTATCAGTTTTCTCATAATCTTATTCAATTCTGTTGATTTCATACTATTCACTCTTCATTTGTTCTTCACTATATTAGTTGAAGATATATTTTTGCAAATATACCCTACGACATATTCTATCGGGGTAAAAAGCTCCATATCATTGTTCTCAACTAATTCTTCTATTGAGGATTTTACAAGTCCCCAAAGTTTGGATGTTTCATATTCTTCATAAGGGTGTTTCATATCTTGTATTTTAAAGCTGCGGATTTGCTATCCGCAGGAAGTGAATTTATAATTTTTGTTCCATTAGGATTCTATCAATCATAGAACTTTTCTTGAAAAAGGGATACGTATGATAAAAACTCTTCGGCTCAATGGAATCAGAATCTTGCTCCATCATCCATGCCGAAACAATCAAAACCATCATTTCGTAGTTTGCCTTTTCCCTCTGTTTGGGTGGCAATCGTTTCAATGCTTTCCGCAGTCCTTCTATCTTTTGGGGATACTTCCGTAGCATTCGGCTTAATCCCTCAGAAAGGGTCCCGTCATACGACTCGTCGGTATGAGACCAGCAATGCCTTATCACCAAATTGTAGTCCTGCTTTTCGGAATGTTCTTGGTCAAAGAAATCCCCATCAATGATTCGGCTAAAAAATAGGCTGTCTGCATTCGTCTCTTTTTTGCCTTTTAACTCTATTCTTCTTATACTTTTATCACAGAAAAGGACTCCATCTGGAGAATCGTTTATCGCATAAATATAACTTCTTTCCTTTTCTCTTTTAAACAAGTATTTGATGTCATAAAAGATTTCTCCAGCCAAAGTTAGCGTATCAGCCTCTAATGAGGCAAAATAAGATTCTTCAATTTTATTTTTGCCAAGCCTTTTGTTCCATTTGGAAATTTTCAATGTGCCAATGTTGGCATCATCAAATGTAAGTCTTATAGACATTCTTGTGTCGGAAAGTTTCACCTCTCCGACATAACTATTTATATCTTTTTCCAAAGTGGCAGCTTGACTTCTCATGCTATATAAAAGCAACAAGATAATGTTTATCGCCAAGGCGACAGGAATCCATTTGTTTATTCTCATACCATAGTTATTTTGCAACTATAATCATTTTAATCATTACGTTCTTTCTCATCTGTAATAAGTTCTTTCATATCCACAGACAACAACTGCGCAATTTCAAGAAGTGTGGTAAGATTGGGTTGAGAGCGGTTGCATACATAAGCATTGACCGTACTGAAACTCCTTCCCAACTTCTTTGCAAGCCATGTTTGGCTTATCCCTTTGTCCTCTAAGACTGCTCTTATGCGATTTAACTTCATGTTTTTATCGTTTTTACGCTACAAAAATAACGTTTTATTTTGATAATCCATCCGAATCCATTGAATATCTGCTATATTCTTCCGTAATTTAGACAAAATAGAAATATAATCTGCAAAATTGGAACTAAGCAATTGATTTCCCAATATGGCAAGATACATATATGCGTTTATGAATATGTTCTTTTTGCCATACTCTTAAAATGACGTTACATGAAAATTACTGTTAGTAACTACTCTTTTACCTTTGCAAAGACTAATCTTAATATTTTGTAAAACCACAGCATAAAATGTTGTTTTTCAGAAATTAGATTTAACTTTGCACTCGAAATCAAAGCGTTCTTTGTATATTGCAAAGTTGTGAAAGAAAAAGAATATAGCTCGTTTCTAAATCGTTAGCAGTCACATTCTTTAAAATACTCAACTCGCTGATATTCAATAAATAAAAGAATTTACTGTGACTCGCAACATGAAATGTCAGGTTCTTATTTATGTTGCAAATGGTTGCAATCTCTTTTAAGTAATCATTAATTTTCTGATTGCTTATAATTGGTAAAATCATTCCGTTGGGTAACTCGTCTTTGTATTTTTCAAGAATGGCTTTTGGAATTTCAAGTAACCGAATGTTGGATGCGACATTTGTTTTGTGGCGTTTCGTCATTATCCATAAATTGCCATCAAATGAAGTACGGATGTTTTCTTTGGTAAGCTCGCATACATCAATGTATGAAAGCGCTGTATAACAACTGAATATGAATAAATCCCGTACCTGTTCCAGCCTTTTAGAAGTAAACTTCTTGTTGTAGATGGCGGTTATTTCTTCCATTGTTAGATAATCCCTATCCGTTTGCTCGAATTTTACCCGATAATTCCCGAAAGGGTCGGCAGTTACTAATCCTGTATTCTTAGCGAAGTTCACAACGGTTCTAAAGCGTTGTATAAACTTCATCGCTGTATTGTGGGTGCATCCATAGTGATTTTTGATATACAACAGGAAATTATCAATGAACACGACGTTAATTTCCTTGATAAGCATATCTGAAACCGAATACTTTAATTTCATAAACTCGATAAGGCGTTTCTTTGTCAGTTCGTAACGTGAATAAGTCTTATCTACTGTATTCATCTTTACCTTTTGCAAATATTGCTCGTTGTGCATCTCGAAGAACTCAATTAGGGTTTTGCCTCGTTCAATCTTACCTAAAAAGGCGTTCTTAACCCGTTCAGAGGTCACATAACCGTCTTGTTCCAATAAAGCATGATAATGTTGGTGTACAGTGCTGCGGATGCTGTCTAACATGGAATTGATACTCATAGCTTCGGCACTTCTGCCGGTTACTTTTCCTGCGCTCACACTCCAATTCACCGGGTTTATTTCCATTTGAGTGTTGAACTGTGCCACGATTTGGTCGATGGTGATTCTTGCAATGATTGGTGCATTACCATTTTTCTTTACTGCATTTCGTTTTACGAAAAATAAGAGCTTGAAAGTACTTCTCATAATCTCACTTTTTTAGTTACAAAATTACTTTTATTGATTAAAAATGAGATATTTGCAGACTTGACAAATTGGGACAACACTTAGCCAATTTCAGACATTACGTGACCTGCTTTTCTAAAAAATGTATTGGTCACGAATTGGTCATAGAAGTGTGTCTTTTCGTGACCTTTTGGTGTCTTTGGTCACGGACATATACAAAGAAAAAACTCCTGCAATACCTTGATATTGTAGGAGTTGTCTTCTTAAAGTCTTGTTTTGACTTGTCTTTCAGTGATCCGCCTGGGGCTCGAACCCAGGACCCCAACATTAAAAGTGTTGTGCTCTACCTGCTGAGCTAGCGAATCAATCCTTATTGCAAATCACTTATTTCCTGATTGCGGGTGCAAAGGTAGCTACTTTTATTTAATTTGCAAGTATTCTGCAGAAAAAAGTTTTAATTATTTTATCTCTTTATGGTTTATTTCTTGATTATCAGTTATTTCTGCTTCTTCATATTTTATCTTTTCTTTATTGATAATAAAACGTTGGTAGTAGGAAAGCATTAAAGTCGTTAGCGGCAGAGCGATAATCATGCCGAGCATTCCCATCAATGAACCCCAGATAGAGAGAGACAAGAGAATGATGGCAGGGTTTAGGCCGGTGATCTTTCCCATGATTTTGGGGACGAGGAAAGTATCTTGTATGATTTGAACAACGGCGAAGACAGCCAATGCACATGCGATGATGATCCAGAAATTCTCTCCGGTATCCGCAGCTTTGAGAATAGCTAGTAGGACGGTAGGAAAGAAACCGATGATCTGCAAGTAGGGAACCATATTCAGAGCGCCGATGAAGAGTCCCAAAGCGATAGCCATCGGGAAGTCGATAATCAAGAAACCTATGCTAAAAAGAATACCTACGCAAAAAGCAACTAGTGCTTGACCACGGAAATACTTATTCATGCCATCCTGTACGTCACGTACCAGATTGGATGCAAATGTACGGTACTTATTCGGCAACAGATGCAACCATCCTTCGGCTATTGCTTCATAATCCAACAATATAAAGACTACATATAATAATATGATAAAGGAGGTAAAGATACTGAATAAGATATTGAGGGATTCTGCAAGCAATGTCCACAATCTGGGTACGGTATCCTTGATTGCCGCCAGGATATTCTCCTCACTTAATATACGGTTCAATGCTTGAAGATCAACATATTCGTGAATGAACTCGGAGAGATTCTTAGGTACATTGTTTCCGGCTCCATTGGTGAGATAAGTCACTAATAAATCGTTCATTCTGCTCATTTCGGAAATCATGGGCGGTACTAGCAAATAAAATACGGTGACTCCGATAGCGCTAATCAGAAACAAAGCACAGAAAATGGAAAGGATACGGCTTTTCAACCGTAGCTTATATTGGAAGAGTTTGACTAGCGGATAAATCATATAAGCAATCAACCAGGCAATGAAGAAAGGCAGTAACACTCCGCTGAGACGTTCTATAAGCATCAATATTCCTATTACTAATACACATCCGATAGAACCGCGTATGAAACTGTCGAATGTTATCTTCTTTCTTTCCATAATCTGTTTTTATTTATAGAGTTTATATTTGCTTTTCGTCTTCTTTGCGCGCACGGAGATAACATTCCCTGCACAAAGGCTCGTATTCGGACGTTTCACCCAAAAGGACCTGTTTCTCATTCTTCACTGTACGATGAGAGAAAGAGGCCAACTGTCCGCATTTTACACAGATTGCATGAACTTTGGAAACTTCGTCGGCTATGGCGCATAATTGAGGCATTGGTCCGAATGGATTACCTTTGAAGTCCATATCCAGTCCGGCTACAATGACGCGTATACCGTTATTAGCAAGCTGATTGCATACATCGACCAGCCCACTGTCGAAAAATTGTGCTTCATCGATACCTACTACATCTATCTCGGAAGTAAACAGCAGGATACTGGCTGATGAATCAATAGGAGTGGAGGCGATGGAATGACTGTCGTGAGAGACTACGTCTTCTTCCGAGTAACGTGTATCGATAGCCGGTTTGAATATCTCTACACGTTGTTTGGCAAACTTTGCTCTTTTCATTCTACGGATTAACTCCTCTGTCTTTCCGGAGAACATGGAGCCGCAGATAACTTCGATTCTACCTCTTCTTCTCGTCTCCTGTATGTGGTCTTCTGAAAATAATACCATGTGATTTTGTGTTTTCTTGATTAAATAATATGCGGACAAAGGTAAGCAATTCAATGTGCAAGAACTGTTAAATTATCCATTATTTTAAGTTATTGCATAATTTATTCCTACATTCGCATCATATTAACAATAGACTAGCATGAAACAGAAGTTGTTAACGGATATTGAGTTGGATGTTCATGGGTTGAAGTATCTGATGGATTTATATTCTAAAGAACCGGCTAAGGCTGTGTTGGAACTGTTGAAACAGAACATTCTTCATATGCAGGGATGTTTGGATGAGGTATTGCAGGAATTGGAACCTGTTCGGGAAAATGCTTCTGTTCCTTGCGGGAATGCTTCTGAACCTGTGGTGGAAGAGGTGATAGTAGAGACAAAAGTGTCGGCCGATACTGAGACGGAGGAAGTTAAGCCTTCTTCTGTGTTGGGCGAAAGTATAAAGACCTCTGTCGGCTTGCGTCATTCTATCAGTCTGAATGACTCTTTTCGTTTCTCACGTGAATTATTCGGAGGGGATGTTGAGTTGATGAATCGTGTTGTGGAGCAACTGTCAGCTATGAGCTCTTATAAAACAGCCGTTGCATTCCTTTCTTCAAAAGTTAATTTCAACGAGGAAAACGAAACATTAAGTGACTTCCTTGAGTTATTAAAGAAGTATTTTAACCAATCAGCATAAGAGAAGAATGGGAAAGCTATATGTAGTGCCGACGCCGGTAGGGAATCTGGAAGACATGACCTTTCGGGCTGTCAAAGTCTTGAAAGAGGTCGATCTGATTTTGGCGGAAGACACACGCACTTCCGGAATCTTGCTGAAACATTTTGAAATAAAGAACGCAATGCAATCCCACCATAAATTTAATGAACATAAAACGGTGGAAAGTGTTGTTAATAGAATAAAGGCAGGTGAAACGGTGGCATTAATTTCGGACGCCGGAACACCCGGAATCTCAGATCCCGGATTTTTGGTTGTTCGTGAATGCGTGCGCAACGGCATTGAAGTGCAGTGCCTGCCGGGAGCGACCGCTTTTGTTCCGGCGCTTGTTGCATCGGGATTGCCGAATGAGAAGTTCTGTTTTGAGGGATTCCTTCCTCAGAAGAAAGGACGACAGACACGATTGAAGGCATTGGCGGAAGAACGCCGTACTATGGTGTTTTATGAATCGCCCCACCGTCTGTTGAAGACGTTGACGCAGTTTGCCGAATATTTCGGTATGGAGCGTCAGGCAACCGTGTCGCGAGAAATATCCAAACTCCATGAAGAAACAGTTCGGGGTAGTTTGGCTGAATTGATAGAACACTTTACCGCTACCGAACCGCGTGGCGAGATTGTGATAGTATTAGCAGGAATAGACGATTAAAATAACTTCATTAAAAAAAACGTAAAACGTAGACGTATGAAAAAGTTAACAGTTTTATTTGTGTGCGCAGCCATGTTGGCTTCGTGTGATAGCTTTAAAGGTGGAAATAAAGACTTGAAGGCTGAAAATGATTCTCTTTTGATGGAACTTACCCAACGCAATGCTGAACTGGATGATATGATGGGGACTTTCAATGAAGTACAGGAAGGGTTCCGTAAGATCAACGCTGCCGAAAGCCGTGTGGATTTACAACGCGGAACGATCACTGAGAATTCAGCCAGTGCGAAACAGCAGATTGCTTCCGACATCGAGTTTATATCTAAACAGATGGAAGAGAACAAAGCACAGATTGCCAAGTTGCAGGCTCAACTGAAGAATAGTAAGTATAATTCTACTCAACTGAAGAAAGCGGTTGAGGCTTTGACAGCTGAGTTAAATGCAAAACAACAGCGTATTGAAGAACTCCAGACTGAATTGGCTTCTAAGAATATACGTATTCAGGAGTTGGATGCTGCCGTTAGCGATCTTTCTGCAGAAAAAGAAACATTGACTGCCGAAAACGAGGCAAAAGCTAAAACCGTTGCCGAACAGGAAAAGAGCCTGAACGCCGCATGGTTTGTATTCGGTACAAAATCAGAGTTGAAAGCTCAGAAGATTCTTCAAAGCGGAGATGTGCTGAAAAGTGCTGATTTCAACAAGGATTATTTCACTCAAATCGATATCCGTACAACTAAAGAAATTAAGTTGTACTCTAAGCGTGCCGAACTGTTGACTACTCATCCGGCAGGTTCATACGAATTGGTGAAAGACGATAAAGGTCAGTTGACATTGAAAATTACTAATCCTACTGAATTCTGGAGTGTATCCAAATACTTGGTCATCCAGGTAAAATAGAGTAGATATCACTTTTGAATGGCCGGTGTGCTGATTCCTGAATTTAAGAAATCGGCACATTGGCTTTTTTGTTTCTTATTATATACTCACTAACTACTGATGAAATATAAAAATCTTTTTTTTGATCTTGACGATACTATTTGGGCCTTTTCTCAAAATGCCCGTGACACTTTTGAAGAAGTGTACCAGAAATATTCATACGAACGCTATTTTGATTCGTTCGATCATTTTTATGCAATTTATCAAAAGAGAAATACTGAACTCTGGGTTGAATATGGTGAAGGAAAGATCACGAAAGATGAATTGAACCGCCAACGTTTTTTTTATCCTTTGATGTCGGTAGGGGTGGAGGATGAAGCATTGGCGGAACAATTTTCGAAAGATTTCTTTTCTATTATTCCTACTAAAAGAGGCTTAATGCCATACGCAAAAGAGGTGTTGGAATATCTTGCTCCGAAGTATAATCTTTATATACTTTCCAACGGTTTTCGTGAATTGCAATCACGCAAGATGCGTTCGGCAGGTGTGGATGGTTATTTTAAGAAGGTGATTCTTTCGGAAGATCTCGGGGTGTTGAAGCCTTACCCTGAAATATTTAATTTTGCTCTGTCGGCCACTCAGTCTGAGTTGCGGGAATCATTAATGATTGGTGACAGCTGGGAAGCTGATATTACCGGAGCTTATGGAGTTGGAATGCATCAGGTTTTCTACAATGTGACGGAGCGGACTACTTTCCCTTTTCTTCCTACTTACCACATCCACTCTTTGAAGGAATTAATGACTTTGCTATAGGCTTGTTAGTGTGAACTATACTTCATGATTTGTGCCAGAACTCGTTTTTCACCACAGATTATACGGATTAACACAGATTAAAATCCGTGCATTGATAATCTGCATTTATCATCTGTGTTAATCCGCGTAATCTGTGGTGATGTGGTGAATTATGCTATGTTTGTGTGTGGGTAGTATCACTCATTCTTTTGTGAAGCGGCTTTTTCGAGGTCACGTACGATTGTGATGTCCATTATATTGGCATATACCTGAGTGGTTTTTACACTTTTGTGTCCCAACAATTTTTGTACGGTAGTTATATTTGCACCGTTATATATTAATAAGGTAGCATTCGTGTGGCGGGCTGTGTGGAAAGAAATGTGTTTGCTGATTCCTGCCAATTTGGCTAGTACATTCAGTTCCTTGTTAAGATTGGAATTATCTTTTAACTTGAAAAAACTATTGAGGTCATTCTTGTAGCGGTGGAGTATATGAATACCTTTGCCCTCGAATAACAGGTATAATGGAAGGCGTACCTCAGTGCCTGTTTTGACAGATTTATAGATAAGCCAAAATTCCTTATGAAACTCAATGATATTCTCGGAGGTCAGGTGAGTGAAATCAGAATATCGTAACCCTGCGTAACAACAAAATAAAAAGGCATCTTTGGGCTTTTGTAATTTTGCAAACTTCTCTGTGAGTTGAACTTCTTCCAGTTTATGCAATTCTTCGGGAGACAAATGGGTGTGTCTGCCTTCTACACTTTTGATTCTATATTTTCTGAAGGCATATTTCTGTATATCCATATATTCTTTATTAATAGCAATATTGACATAACGTTTTAGATGTTTCATGTGCTTGGCAATTGTATTAAGATGATATCCACGAGATTGCAGGTAAGAATCGAATGAAGAAACAAATTCAAATGTGAGGTCTGTAAAGAAGATCTCTTTCTTGAACGCTTGAAGTAACTCGAGGGTGGAAAGATGATTGTGCTTGGTACTTTCTTTCAAAGAAGAGGTTGCTAGTTCTTCTTTATAGAAATCTAAAAAAGACTTTTCGTTGCTTACAGGTTTCTTAAGTAAGTTCTTTAATAAACTCAACGAAATCTCTTTTCCCTGTTGCCACAATCCGAGTTCTGTTTGCTCTATTGTAGATATATATTCGTATAACATACAGTTTAGGATGTCTGCATTAGGATGGTTCTTTACCATTTTCCGTTTGTCGTCCCATTGGTTTGGTTTAATATAGATTTTAGTGGAGAGATACATTTTTTTCTTATTAAGGTAAGCTTCCACTTGTATTAATGCCATTCCTCTCTTATTCAAATTCTTTTTTCTGTTAAACACAAGGTTGTAACTAATCTTTTCCATACTTCTGTTTTTTATTGATGTTAGAACAATTTAGATGTAGTTCTGTGCTACATCGGTGATGAATATGCATTAATATCTCTAAAAAGATTATCTTTTTTTGCTATATTTGCACCCATATTATTATTAAAAATAAAGAATGAAAGAATTTGTAATATCCGAAGCCAAAGTAGAGACAGCAATACTGGTCGGACTCATCACTCAGACGCAGGATGAGCGCAAAACGAACGAGTATCTGGATGAATTGGCATTCCTTGCCGAGACGGCTGGGGCGGAAGTAGTGAAACGATTTACACAAAAGTTGCCAACGGCTAACTCGGTGACTTATGTAGGGAAAGGAAAACTGGAAGAGATAAGAACATATATCCGTAACGAAGAGGAGGAAGAACGTGAAGTGGGAATGGTTATCTTTGATGATGAGCTTTCCGCGAAACAAATCCGTAATATCGAAGCCGAATTGAAGGTGAAGATACTTGACCGTACTTCGCTGATTCTTGATATATTTGCCATGCGTGCCCAGACTGCCAATGCTAAAACACAGGTGGAATTGGCGCAATATAAATATATGCTGCCACGCTTGCAACGCCTTTGGACTCACTTGGAGCGCCAGGGAGGTGGCTCCGGTGCAGGTGGCGGTAAGGGCTCAGTGGGACTTCGTGGTCCGGGTGAAACACAGCTTGAAATGGACCGTCGTATTATCCTGAACCGTATGTCGTTGCTGAAAGAACGTCTGGCAGACATTGATAAGCAGAAGGCTACCCAGCGTAAAAATCGCGGACGCATGATTCGTGTTGCTTTAGTAGGTTATACCAATGTTGGTAAATCGACCATTATGAACCTCCTGTCCAAGAGCGAGGTATTTGCGGAGAATAAGTTGTTTGCAACGCTGGATACCACTGTCCGTAAGGTAATTATCGAGAATTTACCGTTCCTTTTGTCAGATACGGTCGGATTTATCCGTAAGTTACCTACCGATTTGGTGGACTCTTTCAAATCAACATTGGATGAGGTGCGCGAAGCCGACCTGTTGGTGCATGTAGTGGATATTTCCCATCCCGGATTTGAAGAACAGATTGAAGTGGTAAATAAGACACTGGCCGAGATTGGCGGCGGTGGCAAACCCATGATACTTGTATTTAATAAAATAGATGCTTACACTTACATAGAGAAAGCATCGGACGACCTTACCCCCCGAACAAAAGAAAACTTGACACTCGAAGAGCTGATGAAGACGTGGATGGCAAAGATGGAGGATAATTGCCTCTTTATTTCCGCCCGCGAGCGAATCAATATGGACGAACTGAAAAATGTAGTTTATCAACGAGTGAAAGAATTGCACGTTCAGAAATACCCTTATAACGATTTTCTTTATCAGACCTACGAAGAGGAAGAATAAATAACACTTTATTTATATGAAAGACTATCGTAGATTGACTGAAGATGAGGTACTTCAGTTGAAGAGCCAATCGTGTTTGGCTGATGATTGGGGAAATGTTTTGGTTGCCGAAGGCTTTAATTGTGAGTTCGTTCACCATACCCGCTTTTCGGGAGAAGTGAAGTTGGGCGTATTCGAGTCTGAGTTTACATTGCCGGGAGGTATCAAAAAACATTCGGGATTGCGCCATGTGACACTGCACAATGTAACAGTGGGGGATAACTGCTGCATTGAAAATATCCAGAATTATATAGCTAATTACGAAATTGGCAGTGATACCTTCATCGAAAATGTAGATATTATTCTGGTGGACAAGTTGACGACTTTCGGCAACGGGGTAGAAGTAGCGGTTCTTAATGAAACAGGGGGACGTGAGGTGCTGATTAATGATAAATTGTCTGCGCATCAGGCTTATATACTGGCATTGTACCGCCATCGTCCTGAGTTGATAAACCGCATGAAGTCGATTGCGGATTATTATTCCAACAAGCATGCTTCCGCTACCGGGAGTATCGGAGAGCATGTTATGATTCTCAATACGGGGTCTATTAAGAATGTCCGGATTGGCGACTATTGTCATATTTGTGGAACGTGCCGTTTGTCTAATGGTAGTATAAACAGCAATGTGACAGCTCCCGTACATATCGGACACGGAGTGATTTGTGATGATTTCATCATCTCCTCCGGTTCTAAAGTGGATGACGGCACTATGTTGAGCCGTTGCTTTGTAGGGCAGTCCTGTAAATTGGGACATAACTATTCTGCTTCCGATTCTTTATTCTTTAGTAATTGCCAAGGAGAGAACGGTGAGGCCTGTGCCATCTTTGCAGGTCCTTTCACGGTGACACATCACAAATCTACCTTGCTGATTGCCGGAATGTTCTCATTTATGAATGCAGGATCGGGTTCCAATCAGAGCAATCATATGTATAAACTCGGTCCGATTCATCAAGGAACAATGGAGAGAGGAGCCAAAACGACTTCTGATTCCTATATCTTGTGGCCGGCTCGTGTCGGGGCTTTTTCTTTGGTGATGGGACGCCATGTCAATCATGCCGATACTTCCAATCTTCCCTTCTCTTATCTGATAGAGCAGAGAAATACGACCTATTTGGTTCCGGGTGTCAATTTGAGAAGTGTCGGTACTATCCGTGATGCGCAGAAATGGCCGAGACGTGATAAACGACAAGACCCGAATCGTCTGGATTATATCAATTATAACCTTTTGAGCCCTTATACCATCCAAAAGATGTTCAAGGGACGTTCCATTTTGAAAGAATTGCGACGGGTGTCCGGTGAAACTTCAGAGATTTACTCTTATCAGAGTGCCAAGATCAAAAACACTTCTTTAAATAACGGTATCCGTTTTTATGAGATAGCCATTCATAAGTTCTTGGGTAATTCGATTATTAAACGATTGGAGGGTATCAATTTCCAAAGCAATGAGGAAATTCGTCAACGTTTGAAGCCCGATACGGAAATCGGAGTGGGAGAATGGGTGGACGTTTCCGGACTCATTGCTCCGAAGAGTGAGATAGACCGTCTGTTGGATGGAATTGAGAATGGTACTGTCAACCGTTTGAAATCCATCAATGCCTGCTTTGCGGAGATGCACGAGAATTATTACACCTACGAATGGACATGGGCTTACAATAAGATTCAGGAATTTTATGGTATAAATCCGGAAATCATCACTGCTCAGGATGTGATTCGTATTGTAAAATCCTGGCAGGAATCCGTAGTGGGACTGGATAAAATGGTGTATGAAGATGCAAAGAAGGAATTCTCGCTCTCTTCTATGACCGGATTTGGTGCGGATGGCTCGCACGACGAGATGCGACAAGATTTCGAACAGGTGCGCGGGGATTTTGAAAGCAATACATTTGTGACGGCTGTGTTGAAACATATTGAGGAGAAGACAGCCTTGGGGAATGAGCTTATCAAGCGAATTGAGACTATCGTAGAATAATCGAAATATTCTCCGTTATTCATTCTTAATTCTTTATTCATCATTCGCCATTCTTCATTCTTAATTGCTACCTTTGCAACACTAACTAACATTACGTAATAAAATAAGAAACTTATGGC
>UMKM01024236.1_pt1 | contig 16526 bp, 18 predicted proteins | sample 1966331 | NCBI WGS metagenome assembly UMKM01 (sample SAMEA4836176, study PRJEB28245) | human gut metagenome | biome: gut microbiome; material: fecal sample | place: Denmark | collected 2008 | reverse complement strand
TGTATAGTAAACCTTGTTAGCCTCTTTCTTTTTTGATTCAACACTGGTATATGCCGAACAAACTAAAACAAAACGTCTTCCTCTATTTTCCAGTTCGTGAACTAACTGTTTTGCTTCAGCAACTACATTGCGGTATGAAGAACTGTCCCAGACTATTAAAAAACGGGTATCTTTATCACCAACTTGTTCAACCTCTTGCATCAGTTCATCAAGAACTTGAATTTCACTACTTTGGCTTGCGAAACACAAATTATCACCATTAATGTAAATAACTGGATTTATTTTCTCGTTATAAATTTTGTATGCTAATGCTGCTAATTCCACACTTTTGGAACTACCAGGAATTCCTTCCAAAATAATGGGAATGTTACATCCACTTTTAGCCATGCTTTTATTGAAAATAAGATTTTTTACTATTGCAATTAAAACGTCCTCATAATTTCTTTTTAAATAAAAAGTAGATTGAGGTAAAAAGCCATACCACTGTGGCGAATCCCCCGAATTATTTAAAAAATTATAAAACCATCTTGATTGCTGAATTCTTCCTAGTGGTCTTATCTCATGAACTTTTTCTTCCGTAAGCAACTGCGCAAAATATCGACATCGTGATAGAATTGATTTTTTAATAAATACTGGTTGCTGACCCTTATAAAACAAATTTACATCATCATCAGAAATTGTTTCTTGTACATTATATTCTTCTGAGAAATCTGCCAATGCATCTGCCAATTTCCCATCATACCAAATGAATCTATTCTTCTCAGCAGATTTTTTCAGCATTTCTGATGGATTGTCATCTGAATTAAAAAATTCAATTGTACCGCCCTGAAGTTCCTGCCAAGAAAATATAAAAGTTTCGACAGGAATTTCATCTGCTCTATTAGAATTATATCCGATAACAACCATTCTTGTTCGAATATCCATTCTAGACATAACTCGATTTAGGATTTTCTCTGCTTGTTTTTTAACAAAAGACGGACGTAAATAATCTTCTACTTCTTCCAATTCTGCTGGCACTTCATTCTCTGACCCATATAGTTGGATTACAGGCAAATTATCTCTACTAAATAAGTTTATAGGTAAATCTGAAAATGATATATATCTATGTGGTGTTCTTCCGTTTGCGAACTCAACTCCAAATCCATCTTTCTTACTTGTTGTAATAACACAACTCCATGGCAAATTGCATATTTTTTCCGTCAACTCACCATTATCAATTGCACTACTCCCCACAAATAAAATAACATTATCTTGATTAAAACTTTTAAATAAATCTGAAATAACTTCATCTTCGTTAATCCTATTATTCATTCACATGACCTCCCATAAATCAGATATTTCAATACTATTATGAATTAATAATCCCCCTAAACTATAAAGGCAAATTATTCAATCACTCCCGTAATATCCCGATAACGATTTACCACCCGATAAATCTCTACTGTTTCTTTAACAACCTTATACAGAACAACATAATCTTGCCACACCACATACTTATAATCCGTCTTAAAACTCACACGCTTAGACAAGTCTGCACCAATGTAAGGAAACTGCTGTATATTTTCAAACTGGCGGTAAATCTCCTGTATTGTTTCCAATGCTTTATCTGCATTATCCTCAGCAATATAATCCTTAATAGATTTCAAGTCCTGTGCCACTAACGGATTGATCCGTAACTTCATCATGTTCTATTCTCCCACCATTGTCTTCAGTTCATCCAATGACAACCAGCCATCTCCATCCTTGACAGCCGCCTCAGCCTCTTGTAGTTTTTCTAAAAGCTTCTTTTCTGCTTTATCACGCTCATAATCTTCTATATCCATTACCACAAATCTTCCCCTTCCGTTTTTCGTAAGGAAAACAGGCTCTCCCACCTGACAGTTCTTCAACACTTCATTGTAATTTCTCAAATCAGATACCGGTAATATATTTGGCATAGTTACCATCCTTTCAAAATCAATACTATATTCTATCTTTTATTATAGCCAAAAACGCTGTAAAAATCAACGAAGGTTTTTACAGCATTTCCCTTATTTGCAGTGTCTGATTAAATCGATAACCAACTCCCCAGACCGTTTGAATGTAAACTGGCTTGCTTTGGTTATCTTCTATCTTTTCCCGTATGTTACGGATATGGCTCATGACAATGTTGTAATCACCGAAATATGGCTCGTTCCAAACGCTATTATATATCTGCTCTTTGCTGAATACTATTCAAGCATTTTGAGCCAACAACAATAACATTTCAAATTCTGTATATGTAAGTTCAATCTCATTTCCGTCACGAACCACAATCCGCTTAAACTTGTCAATACAAAGTCCTTCAAAATGAAGTTTTTCTTTACAGAAGTCATTATGTTTCAGAACTTCTATTTCTTCATTAACATATGACAAAAGACGATTGAAAATATGCTCTTCTCCATCCTCAAATGATAGAATTAAAATCTTCCCAAATGATCACCCCATTTCACATCCTGTACAAGTCAATTATTTTATGCAAATTGTTTTGTCTTATAAGATACCAATCCTTTTACCAAACACCCTATGGTAAAACAAATATTTATTCCCAGTACAATATACCAAATCTCATATATGTCATTTACAATTCCCGTCATGACAAGAAAAATCGGCATAGAATCTACTATAAGCCAAATGATCCCCCCGAAAAACATCCTTATCAATACAGGAAGTCCCCAACATACAGCCACAATAATTACTGCGCTAAAAGAGCTATCCTGATATGCAGAAACGCATAGTGTAATGGCGCATAACGATAAAAGCGCCTGAAAAGCTAATCCTAATAAAATGCCAAGATATTTCAAAAATAATACAGGTTGAAGCATATGTTGAGAAAGCACCATCCAGGATATATTTTCAAATCCCTTCAAACCATATATCATCCAGCATAAGACAAAATTGACTAACACAAACCACATGAAAATGAAAATAGTGAATGTAAAAGAAGCTAAAATTTTAGCAGGAACATCTTTTCTTCTTCCTTCTTCCGTGCTAAAAATTAATGGCAGCATTTTCGTCTGGCTTTCCTCTGCGAAAATGGTAGACACCCCGCAAATAATCAATATGCTTCCTAAAATCAATCCAAACTGAAGCATTTCAACGAATACCTTCCATCCCGTTGTATATGCCAAATAAGGTGTTTTCCCAATTTCATCATAAGCTTTTCCCAATTCTGTTTCCCCCAGAAAATACCTTTCCGTTGGAAGTACACCATTTTCCCATGCACCATTGGTAAAATATCTTGTAACAAAATCATTTAAAAAGTTTCCATCTCTCCACCCTGGCATATTTTCCTCAAGTTTTGCAGGCAAACCATATTTTTCAATTATTTGATTCACTTTTTCATCCGTCAAATCACCTTCAAATTCTTCCGTAATCTTCCGATTCATCTGCACTGCTTCATAACCGGAATAAAACTTCCCATCTACTGTCGATATTTCTCCACCGACCTCTGCAAACCAAAAATATAGAAACAGCAATCCTGTCGTAGCCAACATTCCTACTTTAAATATTTTATTTTGAAAAAGTTTAAAAAGCTCCATCTTATAAAGTCGCATTTTTTTCTCCCCCTGTTATTTGTGTATGATAAAGATATGCATCTTCCAGTGTACTTTCCACATTTTCTGCACCTACAACCGGCTGTCTTTCTGAAACAATTCTTAGTTCAACATTTTCTCCACTACTTCTCATATTGCTTACAATGAAGCTACGGGTTATCTGCCCTGCTTCTTTTTCAGAAACAATACACTTCCAAACACATCCTTCCACTTTGTCAGTAATCTCTTTCTCCGTTCCTTCTTGAATCAGTTCTCCATTCTTCATAATCAAAATACGGTCTGCAATATAATCTATATCAGATACGATATGCGTAGACAGTAAAACCATCCTATTTTTTCCAAGCGAACTAATCACATTACGAAAGCGTACTCTCTCCTTTGGATCAAGCCCTGCTGTAGGTTCATCTAAAATCAAAATTTCAGGATTATTCAGAAGTGCCTGTGCAATTCCTATTCTTCGTATCATACCTCCTGAAAAAGTCTTCAGCTTTTTCTTTTTTACATTTTTCAACTCTACCATATCTAAAAGTTCGCCAATACGACTATCGGCATAATCTTCCGGTAGTGCTTTCAATGCCGCCATATATCGCAGGAAACGTTCCGCAGTAAAATCACCATAATATCCAAAATCTTGTGGTAAATAGCCCAATAACCTACGATACTCTGCTCCCATACTGGCAATCTCAATATTATCGCAATAAATACTTCCCCCCGTTGGCTGCAAAACACCACAAATCAATCTCATTAATGTTGTTTTTCCCGCACCATTTTCTCCCAACAGTCCATACACACCATTTGTAAATGTATAATTGAATTTTCTGACTGCTTCTTTATCCTTGTATTTTTTTTGTACATCCATCAACTTTAATTCGTGCATAATACTTCTCCTTTTTCCATTTTACTAAGCAATTTTTTTATCTGCATTACAAATAAAAGTCCAGACACAAGAAAAGCTACTGCCCATATCCAAAGAGTTGTTACAAAAAGTGCTCTCGGAATCGAACCAATTACTCCATAACTTATTGATAAAAAGATGGCACTCATGCCAAATAAAGATGAATTCTTTCCTCTTGTTTCCATTGATAAAATCCCTAATGCAGTTATGCTTGATACTAGATATGGAGTTAAAATATACAGCCCCACCTGTAATAATCCAACTCTCCAATGATAGTTCAAATAGCCGGCTATCAAAAACAATATCATAACATTTATCATCCCCGACAATACCATCCATGCAGCAACACACTGTTTTGTATTGAAATAGCAGCTTTCTCCTAACTCTGCCATCTTTCCAAAGAACAATTTATCAATCACACCAATAGAAGTTATACTTAGAATACCTGCTCCAACCATACATACAGTAATCATCTCATTTTGATTCAATCCAGTATATTGCAATGCTGTAATAAAAATAATTCCTAGACAGATAAGAACACCATAAACAACAAAAAACAATTTATCCATATACCAAAATTGATGAAACAAAATATTTTTTTTAGACATCATTGGCGTTCTCTTCTTTTCCATTTCCCCAATCATTGCATGATAAGCTTTTTGTTTTCTTATTTCATCAACATGAACTTGCTCATCTGCCTTTGCAAAAAGAGTCTTTATTTCGCTATCTCTCATAATCTTTCTCCATTAACTTTTTTAGCTGATTTACACCTAATCGAAATCTTGACTTTGTAGTAGAAACACTACACCCCATAATCTTTGCAATATCTTTAAATTTCATTTCTTCATAAATACGAAGAATAATAACTTCCCTCGTATCCTGCGAAAGTTCCTTTAATAAATTTCTCAAATAAATGGCATTCTCCGCTTCGGTCAGCATATCTTTATGGTTTGAAATTTTATCAATCTCCTCCCATTCAATGGCTGTTACTTTATCTTTCTTATCCCGGAAATAATTAAAACATATATTTCTTGCAATAGTCAGGAGATAACCTTTGAGATTATGATGTTTATAGGAAGTTCCATATTTCATAAATTTCAAAAAAGTTTCCTGAGCAATATCGTAGGCATCATCCTCTGTTTGCACCATATATAGACAAAAGCGATAAATATCTGCATAATATCGTTCAATAATAATACCGACTGCCTCTTTATTTCCGCTATGTACTTTTTGAATCAATTCGCTGTCCTTCATAGCGTTTTCTCCAATCATAAAACGTCTTACATCTTATATAACCATTACAAAGCGAAAAAAGATCACTATAAATTTGCTTTTTAATATTTTTTTGCCATTCATTCTCAAATACGCACAATAGCTCGCTTAATTCTACTTCCTGCAATTTATTATATAACTATTTTCCGCACCTGCGTTTACATTATGTTCAAACTGGTTGCCCTTTCAAAGCATTATTACTTTCTGCCTGTTTTTCTCTTATCTTAGCCATTGCAATATATTATTTCCTCTCTCACAATCTCTTCTGCTCTTGCCCGGATATTATTCATCTTCTGCGCCCAAAGCATCTGATTCTCCTCTTTCAACTGCTCTGTCACTCCTTCACGTTCTGCCATCTGCTCCACCAGTACATCAAACTGTAACTCTGCCTGTTCCTGCACCATGGGCAGATGATCCTTTAGTTTTCCGCTTAGAACCATCCCCTGATAAATGCCACTTTTATATTCTTTCAGATAATTTTTCCGCATCAATCCGAACTTTCTCAGTTCTTCTCCTGGCTCCGGATCAGGAATTATGTTCGGTATCAAATAATCTCCACACTTCTCGTAAGTTAAATTCATTGTACGTTCCTCACTTTCTTCAAATTTACATTTCCTGCTGCCATTTTTTCTTCTTATCCAGCATTTCCTGTTGTGTTATCTTTCTCTGTCGATTCTGCTCCGCTACATCCGCTTTTTTCTCTTCGAGTTTTTGCTTGAAGGATTTTGGTGCCAGTGATTTTACAAACTCTACAAACGCCTCTCCAAGTCCTCTTGATACCACAAACTGTTTTAACTTCTCAATCTGGTGAGTAAGAGTTACTATTTTCTTCTCCAAAGCAGATATTTTCTTTTCATATTTTTCCAGCAAATGATTCCTTGATACTGCCCGGCTGAAAGCATCTATAATCTTATTCCAATCACTTTTCTTTACCTTGACATATTCCTCACCGCCAAACAGATTATTGACCGGAATTGCAACACTTTTCAAATTCTTGGTTTCCGCATCTACCTCTTTTGAAATGGTCTTTAAGGTAGTTGCTCTCAGATCATGTTTCTCAAGTAATTCCTGATTGCTTTTATCCCTTGCCTCCAGTTCATCAATCTGCTTCGCCAACTCCCCGGCTTGTGTAGCAAGTTCCTTGTTATGCATCTCCATTTCCTCTGCCTGTTGTTCCAGCGCTTCCACTTCCCGCATTGCAGCTTTATACTCCGGCAGGCTAAGATTATCTCTCTGTATTCCCAGCACCTCTATGTCAATGCCTTTCTCCCGGCAAAGATCCGTCAAATAGGCTCGTTCTCTTTGTTGCCATGCAACTGTTTCATTTTCCTTTTTACTGACCGCCTTTGCAAATCCCATCTGCTGTAATGCCTTGGTAAGACTGTTGCGTGTTTCCATGCCTGTTTTATATCCATGCGCCACCGGAATATAATCAATGTGCAAATGTGGTGTTGCTTCATCCAGATGCATAACGCAGTTAAACAAATACAAGTTCGGATTTCGTTCCTGAAAGGTTTTTGCATACTGCTCCAGTATTTCAATTGCTACCTTCGCTTCCTCTGTAAGATTTCCATCTGTATCCACCACTGGAGTATCTTCCTTTTTCCCTATCTGAACGATATTTTCATAGAATGTCTTTTCCTTATTGCCGGAATTTTCTATCTCCTTCAGATAATTTTCCTTTCTCCTGTCCTTACGCTTTTGCGTTGCATTATAATCCATAAGTGCCTGCCCAAAACATTTCTCATATGCTTGCTCCAATGATTCCTGCATATAAACACGGTTCCAAAATGTCCGTTCGGGTACCACATTCTTGCTGATAAAATCTCGATTATTATGTGTAAGATGCCCTTTCCCTTTTGGAAAAGAAATCGTTTTTGCTGCCAATCGTCTCACCTTCTTTCTTCTGTTCGTGCTCTAAATGCTGCTGTTTAAGAATCTTCTCGAACATTAGCAGTTCGAGAAATATCGCCAGCTCTGCTGGCTCTTTTGTTACTTTTGTCAAAAGTAACGCCTTATTACCTTTGACACTGTGTATCAAAGGTAGGCGCTCTGCGAGGCTGATGCCACTCTGCGAGTGTCATAGTCTGCCATTGCAAAATCCCCATGGCAGACTGCTCATTCCGGCAAAATGCCCCTTCATTCGCTATGGGTGACGGTACCGAATAAAATGCTTTTGGTACCGTATCATAGGCTTCCGCTTTGAAAGTAGATACCAAGCACCAAAATGGGTTTCCATTTTCGGTACCGCCTATTCACCCATTGCAAGTGCCATTGACATCATGGCATCCGACATATCCGTCTCCGGCACTTGCTCCGTTTCTTCCTCACACTGCTCTCTGTGAGGCGTATCCTCACCCGAAACGGTTCTTAGGGCATGTTCCTCAAGTTCCTTCGTCAACTGCCTTAAAAACGCTTCCTGCATCTTTGAAATTCGATCTGCGACGCTTTCCTCAATATGTTCTGCCGCCAATTTCAGCCCGTCATGAAAAGCTTCCTCCGAAAAAATCTTTCCGTTTGAAATATTTCCTTCACTTGAAGTTTTCTTAGACTCCCATGCGAAGAAGCAATGCTCTTCTGCTTCTCCTGTCTCCCCGTTAGATACCCTGCCATCCAAAGCTAATACAAAGGCATCCGAAAGCGCCTTTCCATAAGAGCTGTCCTTACGGGTTAAACTCCGTAAATACTCCCAAGTCCGACGTTGGTTCTCATCCTCCATGCAAAAGCGTACATTGCTTGATTTATAAGTTTTTCTCATGCAGTTTTCCCTCTCATGCGCTGCTTCATTTCTGCCAAAGCCTCATATCCCTTTGCATTTGCACAAATATCGGAAATGACAGTTACATTTCCCTTTTCTGTCAAATCTGAAAAGTGCCTCAGCAGACAGCCACCACCGCCAATGATATAGAGATGAATCAGATCTTCCTTATAACCATGTGCCGTCAGCTTTTTTATGATTTCCTCTGTATAGCTTTCCGCAATTCGCTTCGTAACCATTGCTACATCATCAGTTCTTTCGCCTATGCCATTTCTAAGCAGAGGTTCTATTAACATTTCCGGCACTTCCACACCGCCTCTCTTGGACAGCTCTTTCTGTATTTTTTCCATACAATGATGTACCCCGAATACTTCTGTGCTGATACTCTTTTCAATCGGTCTGCCATCGTGAATTTCAAGAATACTCATGGTTCCGTTGCCAATGTCCACCAGCATATTCATTCCCGGCATCGCACCTTGATTATGTATAGCCGCCAGTCCCTGCGGAAAGATTTCCACACCACATAGATGCACCTTGTAGCGTTCCTTTTGGCACATGAAATCCAGCTCCTTCTCCTGCATCAGATATGCTCTCCAATCGGCAGACTGTGACTTTACCCACGCGAGCGGAAGTCCTACTGCAAGCACGACTTCTGCTTCATGAAGTTCCCGGAATTTCAACTCCTCTGCCAGTCCTGCCAAAGTCAAAATATAAAAATCATCAGAATCTGTTTTGTTGCCCTGATATACCAAATGGCTCTCGCCAATCACATAATATTTCTCCCGGTATTTTACAAAGTTGGTACTGACAATCGGTTCCTCATCATACGCTTCCACTCCGGTAGTAAATACCCTATGGGCGGTCTTGATATTCCCATACCCATGATCCAAACCAATATAAATTTTTCCTTTTGCTTTTCCATTGTTCTGAATATAATTTTTCTCCATTAAAATATCCTCCTGAATGCCCTGTTTACATATCCGTTTACACGTTTTGTTTACAAATACTCTTTTAAATAATTTCTGTTTACGCTGTTTACAAATCCTCAAAGCCTTAATTTTACTGTATTCTTTCATAAACCAGATTGTTTACATTTCCGTAAACGAACGCCTGTAAACAGAATTTGTAAACGCAACCTAAAAAACTTTATTTTTCTTCGAAGGGTATTACCGCATCCTCCGGCAGTTTCTGAAACTCATTTTTCCCTGCCACCCTGCGCCACCCTCTTTGTGTGCCATATCCGGCAAATCTGTGGGAAGAAACCTTTTCCCACCCGACAATGCTGTGGTTCATGACATTATTGATTTCCTTCAGTTCCCAATCCTTTGGTGTGTCATACTCGTGTGAAAATGCTTCCTTGTAAATCATAATGCTGCATACATAATCCTCTGCCAGTTCATCCAGCCAAAGCTGTATCACTCCGACCTTAGCATCCTCCGGCATAAAGTCCTTCTGCATCTCCTTTAAGTATTCTTCTGTTTCCCTCGACAGCTTTAACTCATGAGAACCGTTCCGATATAGTTCCATCGCTTCCGCCCACGCCTGACGTATGTATTCCCTTGACTCTTTTTCATCCTCAAGAATGTGCTTTTCCACCCGTTCCGGATGTACCAGCACCGGGGCAAATCTCCGGTTTCCTGTACGGTCAAGAGGAAGAAAATCCATATTGTTGGAAGTACCCACAAATACACATTGTCTTGGTCTGTCCTCCGGATGCGTTTCATAAGGAATTTTGTATGTCTCTTTCTGTCTGCTGATAAAAGACTTAATATCTTCAATGCTCTTGGCATTCACTGTTGCCATCATTTCCGACATCTCAATAATCCAATGCCCCTGCATCTTCCGATAGACATTATCATCATCCATCCGCTTCAAATCATCCGAAAACCACTCATCATTGAGGGCTAGAAATCGGAAAAATGTTGACTTGCCTGCTCCCTGTCCTCCTACAAGGCATACCATGATTTCAAATTTGCATCCCGGCTCATACACCCTGCGGATAGCTGCCAGCATCAACAGTCGCATGATTTCTTTCGTGTAATCATCGTGATCAGCACCCAGATACCTGGGCAAAAGATTGTCTATGCGTGGCTGTCCGTCCCATTTAATTTTTTCCAGACATTCCCGAATAGGGTGATACTTATTTTCGCTTGCCACAATATTCATAGCCTTGTTGATGTTACGGTCATTTTTCAGACCATAATTCTTTTCCAAGTACCAGTGTATCTGATACACATCCGTATCCGTTAAGCTGGAAGATGTGCGTTGCCATCCGAGATTACCAACAATATCAATCTTTCCGGACAATTCATTTTTTCTTATTGCCCCCTTCAGCAAAGGATCACGTTGAAATACCAGCATACAGTTGTTGATTGTCTGACAAGTATTGCCTTTATCGTTTCTTGCCAAATCTGCCCTAATATCCTCTACCGTACTCATTTCCATATCAAGCACTTCCCCGATTTCGTTCCATGATACGTTCTCTTCCGATTCTGACTCTCTCTGCAACTTCTTCCACCTCCTTCCTGCCTTTCATAAAAAGTTCCTGTTTATCCTCTGTACTACCCATGCATAAGATATCCAGCCAGTAATTCATAATCGGTTCCGCATGAAGCATCTGTGCATAGTCCTCTGAAAAAATAATATCCGGCGGCTTTCCATTAAGGAAAATACCCATCTGCTCTATCAGTGATAAACCATCCCTTAAACTCTCAATACTGTGATTACACCATCTGCCAAAACGCTCCCTGATGTGTATCAGTCTCTCGCGTTCTGCCCGTTCTCTACGAATACACTCCCTGTCCTGCTCACTTAATCCCCTATTTCCTTTGACCCCTATCGGCAGCCGGAAATCTTCTACAATCTTTAATGCCGCCTCATATTGCGATAAACCAAACATCCGGGAAACATAGTCAATCGCATCCCCTCCCACACCACAGGCAAAACAATGATAGTTCTTATCAATCTTCATACTTGGGTGCTTGTCATCATGGAAAGAGCAACAGGCTAACCCATTTCTTCTGACCTGCAGACCATAGTTTTCTGCTACCTGTCTCGCCGTCAGATACTCCTTTACCTCTGAAAAAATATTCAATATGCAATTTTCTCCTTTCTTCCGGAGAAAGCCTTTGCTATAATAAATGTGTGTGTTGGATAGAAAGGCTTTATCCTTTTTTATTCCTGAATGCCCTTGTTATCAGCAGGGGCATTTTTATTTACTTCCAGCAACTGTTTTACCAGTTCCAGCAGTAATCTTTCCTCTTCTGTATTGCCATTCTGTAACTGTACCAATATCTGCTCCAATACTTTTGCCACCCTGACCGACATATAATTTCCGGCAATAACCGTTACCTCCTGCCCTAAAACTGCTTTCCGGTAATATTCACCTTTCGATATTCCCGATAAAATTATCTTCGCTTCCACTTGGCTTTTCTCTTCGTCACTCAGCCAAAAAGCAATTGTATTGCGCCGAAACCTATCTTCTCGTTTACACGCCACTCCCCTCACCTCTTTCCACTTTTCCAAGTCTATCTGCAATTTTTACCTGCGCATCCATAGACTGATGACAATAGGTTTCAATCGTAGTCGTAACCTTTCCATGCCCTAACCGTTTTGCAATCTCAACCGGACTGAATCCCATCTGCACAAGCATACTTGCATGACTGTGACGAGTACAATGAACTGTAATTTTCTTTACTCCCGACAACTTTATTCCACGCTCCATTTCGTGCTCAAAGAAGCTCTTTGTCCGTCCAGCAAAAAGACGTGTTCCCGGTCTCACATGATACAATGTCGCAATATATTCCTTAAGTTCCTCCTGCAATTCCTTATGTATCGTAATCACACGAACCGAGCTTTCCGTCTTTGGTGCCGTAATCAGATCCTCTCCATCAAGCCTCGTCAAAGATTCGTCAACAGTTATGGTTCCCTGCTCAAAATCAATATCTTTCACTTGTAACGCCAGCAATTCTCCTATCCGCATACCTGTCCAAAATAAAATCTGAAAGGCAATCCATGAATCTTGCTTATCCATAATCGCATCTGAAAACTTCTGAAACTCCTCCAGCGTCCAATACGGTCTTTCATCCGCTTTACTCTTTCCCATACTTCCGGCTTTACGACAGGGATTGGAACGCAAATCATAGAAATTTACTGCATAATTCAAAATCGCACTAAGCTGATTATGTATTGTTTTCAGATATGTGGGCTTAAAACCTTTTTCCATCATTTCTCCCTGCCATTTGCGTATCATGGGAGCTGTGATTTCATTAATTGGCGTCTTTCCGAAATATGGTAGCACCTTGTCATTCATTACATACTCTTTTTGCTTCATGGTAGTTTTTCGTAAGCGCTTTTCCATATCCGCCTTATAAATCTCCCAAAAGTCCGCCAGTGTCATCGTCGGATCAGATGATTGCTGCAACATGAAATGTGCGTACCATTCTTCTGCTTCTTTCTTGGTCTTAAAACCTCTTTTTTGTGATTTCTTTTTGGTTCCCGTCCAATCTGTCCAACGATATTGTATCCGCCACGTACCATTGGGATCTTTCTTTGCATTGCAGCTCATGCACTTACCTCCTTTGCTCCTCCGTACCATTTTTCCTTAAAATACTCCACCGGAATTTTCCCGGCAATTGTGAGAAATCCTTTACTTGCCAAATCCTTATTCATTTCTCTAAGGATTTTTGCAATGTCCTCCGCACTGTAATAGATTTTTTCGTTCATATTGTTTCCTCATATTCTTGTATTTGTTTCTGTATAGTATCATTTTTGTTTCGTTTTTATATTGTCGTAACTTTTGTTTCGCGTCAATATCTTTTTGCTTTATTTTTTTCTTCTTGTGTGTTATCCTATATTTGATATTGAACAGTTTTACAAAAAATAGCTTTAGAGCAGGAGGCATGTTTTTATGACAGTCGGGGAAAACATAAGACGTATCCGACAGGAACGTAATCTTACCCAAAGACAATTAGGAGAAATGGTTGGTGCAAGTGAAGCCTACATTCGCGCCTACGAGAGCGGCAGAAGAAATCCCAAACCATCCTCCCTTGAAAAAATAGCAAACGCTTTATCTGTCAATCCTGAAGTACTTGCAAACTCCGATTTTGATGGAATAAAAGCGATTCACCGGCTTTTTCAGATATTCCGGCAATATGACGGACACCTCTTTGAATGCCAGGATAAAGATGGAAACGATATGGTTGGAATCAGCTTTGGAACATTGTCTTTGATGCGATCTTGGTTAGACCGTTATGACGAATATATGGTAGAAGTTGAAAAATGCAATGAAATCAAAGATGTTAAGAAACGTGGGGAAGCTTTGCTAAAAGCTGAAGCGGACTTTAACCTTTGGATGGATATTTATCCGGAATCGGAACCATGGCAGGAACGGCTTAAGATTCAGAAGGCACATGATGAGGTTATGGATAAAATTGGGCTAAATTCAAAAAATACAAGGTAGGTGCTTCATTGAAATTATTACATTTATATATAGAAAAATACAAAAAATATGAAAAGCAACATATATTTTTCAGTAAAGATACTTCATCTTGTTATCAAAACGAACTATTTAATTCTATGCAAATTACCCTTTTTGCTGGTGAAAATGGTTCTGGCAAAACAACAATTTTAAGTTTTATAGCCAAAATATTTCGTTACATTCAACGTTTTAGAGATCGCATTCCTTGTGATTTTTCTCTTGCATATACAATTGAAACTGATGGAAAAGAGCATTCTATCATTTTAGAAAAAATAGAGAGCAACATAACAATATCAATTGATACTATCTTATATCATCTCATGAAATATGACATTCGCACAAAGTCATATAAATATGATTTATCGATTTATGATAAACAGATAACCTACGATGAGATTAAACCCTATCTTCCTGCAAATGTATTAGTTCTTGGGTTCGATGTTGACTATGACAGAATAAGCTATTCTCATAACTACTATGGTGATCGCCTTGTTAACTTTAGAAGCATAGACTCCGCATACACAACAAGCGCAATAGGTTCCGACTTTTCTCTTGGTATTTTGAATACAATATTGCAATCAACCCAAAATTTAGAATTGCAAAATATATTTAAGTGTATGGGATTTGAATTTGCCCCCTTTGTTGATGTCTATTTTAATTTTACTCCAGATGATTGGAATAGTGATTTAAACAAGTCAAAAATCGAAAAAAAATACTTTTACGAAGAATATTGGAAACATTATATTGATAAAGAGGTTGGGATGAATTCCAGAATTAATCTATCGATATTTTTTAGAGAGCAAAAAAATATCGATATACTTTCCTATTTTATTAATCACAATTATATTTATATAAATGAATTTTATATTGTAAAAAATTTCTCCTACATTCCTATTAGTGGTATGAGTACAGGCGAAAAATCATTCCTATATCATTTATTCTTTATAGTAGATAAAATACGCAACAACTCCTTGATTATTTGGGAAGAACCAGAAACACATTTAAACCAATTATGGTCAAGACAACTTATTCCTTTACTAACATATATGTTTAGAAAATATAATGTTCATTTTCTCTTAAGTTCACACGAGATAACATTAATTAATTGTTTATTTCCAAACCAAATTATTTTACTAAATAGTACAGATATTAAATACCCTGACTTTCAAACATTTCTAGCAAATGAAAATGAAATAATATTTAAGCTATATAAACCCAAGGTATATAATCCCTTCGAAGAATATATTATAGAAAAAATTAATTCTTGTAATAAAGATGATCTTAAAGAACTATTAAATAATATTGGGGAATCATTTTTGAAATTCCTTATATACCAACAGATAAATAAGTGAGGTACATATGTGGTTTGTAACAAACAAAACTAACTGTATAAAGCTCAAAAAATTTGAAAAAAAAGTAATCATTCCTTTATTTACCGAATTATTAAACTACAAAAGGCAATCTGACTATTCTGACTTTGTTAAATATTTAAATGCAAAAAATATAAATAATCAGAATGATGCTTTGATTTATATATGCAAAAGGAAAGTAAATAAAATAAAATTTATCGATTGTGTTAATAAAATAATTAGTGACTATACTTATGAGCAAATAAGATGGTACTTTTATATATACTTAATACAGAACAAGCAAATAAAAGAAAAACAAACATCTATCGACTTTTTCAAAATTCCTGAACCTTTTAAAACGATTTTTATCGACTTCTTTTATAACAAATTTTTTTCAAATGATAAAATTTGGAGTTTTTTGGACACATCTAGTTTTTCTAGAAGTGATTTTCACAATAATTTTAAAAATGAAAACAGACTATTTGTCTGTCCATACTGTGACATCGACACAACCTTGAATATAGGGAATAATCAGATAGAACATTTTTGGCCTAAAAGCCAGTTTCCTTTTCTTGCAATGAATGCTCTAAATTTAATTTCAAGTTGTCATTCCTGCAATATGCCTTTTGAGGGTAAAGGAACTTCAGTTAGGACTCCCATATCAACGCCCTATACTAAACAAATTGGTAATTATGTTAAATTTATTATGAATATTTCAAAAGAACAAATTGATATTTCCACTAATTTACAAGATATAAGCAATTATGTGTATTTACTCAACCTAAAGAACCGCTATGCCAATCCTCAAATATATAATTATCTCCTTAACTTAGGAAATTCGTTATATAGCGACATAATTCAGTATGAAAATAATTTAGGAAAAAAAATAACAGATTCTGAGCTAAATAATTATATCACAACAGCCAAAAAACATGACAAAAAACACATACCTCTTTATTTTGCGTTGATGAGCATCTATAATAACTACGATAACTATATATTGTATTTACATAATATAAAATCATGAAAAACTATAAAATTAATATAATATTTTATAACACTTCAACCCATTTTATTGTTTTGTACCCAAATCGTACCCAACGCCATCTAAAAAATCCCTACAAAGCCCATAAATACAGGCTTTGCAGGGATTTATCTTTTTATTCAAACTCTACAAAGACTAACGCTTTTTGTTTAG
>UMKM01046206.1_pt1 | contig 16643 bp, 9 predicted proteins | sample 1966331 | NCBI WGS metagenome assembly UMKM01 (sample SAMEA4836176, study PRJEB28245) | human gut metagenome | biome: gut microbiome; material: fecal sample | place: Denmark | collected 2008 | reverse complement strand
TATGGCAATGGCAGGCTGGCCTTTAAAACAGACACAATATTATGCATCCGCTGCAGAACAGGCAAAAGCGGTTATTGACGGTGTAAATGGCGGAACATATGAATATATTTTAGAGCCGGAATATAAGTATGTATATGCTCCAAGTCATAATTATACGAATGAAACAGTAGTCGGCATCAATTTTTCCAGTGCTGTCGGAACTTGGTCAGAAGATTCACAGATGACAAATAGCCACTTATTCGAATCACTTACCGGATGGGGAGATGCATTAGGAGAAATCAAATTTTGGAAAGAATTTCCTTCCGGTCCTAGAAAAGATGCAACCTACAACCCAAAGATTCTAGAGGGTAACAAAGAAGGAGGCAAATTGTTGGATTGGTGGGATGAAAGTATTCCAGAACAACAACCCATGTTCTGCGCTTTTACCATCAGTGAAGACGGTGGGGATTATGATTATACAAAACCAGCCAATACCTCCTTAATGACCAACGATCACCGCCATCGTCTGATTCGTTATTCGGAAGTATTACTATGGTATGCCGAAGCACAGGCTCGTGCCGATGGCACACCGAACGCAATGGCTTATGAATGTATAAACCAAGTACGTGAACGCGCCGGTTTAGAACCACTACAATCAGGTATGAGCGGTGAAGCTTTTGCTAATGCAGCCTTGAAAGAACACGGTTGGGAAGTAGCTGGCTACTTTGTTGCTTTGGTAACCCGTCGCGATGACCAGATGCGTATGGAATTACTAGAACAGGCATTCAATGAACGTAAAGCCAACACAGCTATCGAAGTAGCTCCTGGCGTTATGCGAAAGGAAAAAGTGGAATTGCCGGCTTCTCTTACCTGGCAAGGTGAAAAATCCATTTATCTGCCATATCCAGCATCCGACACCCAACTGAATCCTAATTTGACTCGATGAATTTACCTTTCAAATTACGGTATTAGTCAAAATGCAACTTGTTGAGAACTGTTCGGGAATAAATCTCGAGCAGTTCTTTATCCCCTCAAAATCATCCTATTATGCATACTTAATAATAAATTAAAGTTGTGACACCATGAATTCTAAATTTCTATCAGCGTTATTGTTATGTGCAACTCCTCTTTTGGCTCAAGAGGTTCACATGAAATCTGTAACAGAGAAAATACCAACCTATCAAATCGGTGCCCCGGAAATCGATCCGATTTTTTTTACTGGTCGTGTTTATCAAGGAGCAGAAGGATATATTTACCCTTATCCCCTTTATGATATCCTAACAGAAAAGAAAATTGAAAAGGATTATAATGTACTCCGGTTGAACAATCAGTACGTAGACATTGCTATTCTTCCAGAGATCGGAGGCCGTATCTTTGCAGCCTCCGACAAAACAAACGATTATCCTTTTTTCTACACCCAAACAGGAATAAAACCGGCCTTGATTGGCATGTTGGGAGCATGGCTTTCAGGTGGTGTCGAGTGGAATATTCCCGATCATCATCGTGCCAGCAGCTATATGCCTATCAATTGGACAATGAAAGAAAATGAAGACGGAAGCAAAACCATCTGGGTAGGAGAGACAGAATTGCGTCATCGACTAAAATGGTCGATAGGTATATCAGTATATCCTAACCGTTCTTGGGTAGAAGCCAAAATCAAAGTGATTAACCCAACCCCGATGATCCAATCGATGTTATATTGGGCTAATGTATCCGTCCATTGTAACGATCAATATCAAGTGATATTTCCACCTGACGTACAATTTGGTGCCGATCATCATAAAGTATACTTCACAAATTGGCCGATCGGAGAAGCGAACCTCGGCAGCGGAAAAAATGCCAATTTATCTTGGTGGAAAAACTTTACGGGAAACTCCCGTTCTATTTTTGCCTGGGGTAGTGAAATGTCTTTCCTCGCGGGCTATGACTATGGAAAAGATGCAGGAACAGTACACGTAGCCAATCGGCATATCGTCCCCGGAAAGAAATTTTTCTTATGGGGGAACAATGCAAACGGCGAAATGTGGAACAAAATACTATCCGACAACGACGGACATTACCTTGAGTTGATGGTAGGCGGTTACTCCGATAACCAACCTGATTACAGTTGGATAAATCCAGGTGAAATCCGTGAATTCAGTCAAATCTGGTATCCGATAAAAGGTATCAAAGGCGTAAAAAATGCAACGAAAGACGCAGCCGTAAACTTTGAACCAACTGAAGGCAACAACTACCGTATAGGTTATTGTACAACTACTTCATACAAAAACGCCCGCGTTGTCGTAAAATATAAAAATCAGATAATACTGGATAAACAGGTCAACATTGATCCAGACAAATATTTTCTTGATCAAATAGCCGTGCCTGATTCCTTAATCCCCTCGATGCTCTACACTGCACTTTACGATGCAAAAGACAACTTGTTAGTCGATTACCGTCCGATCGTACAGGAAGAAAAAAAACTGCCAAAAGTTATCGACGGAACCAAACCTGTCAAAGAATACAAAACAAACGAAGAACTCTATCTGGCAGGTCTTCGCATCGACCAGTTCAACAATGCCCGTCTGGATTATATGGATTTTTACAACGAGGCTCTTTTACGTGACTCAATGGATGCACGTGTAAACATCGAAATAGGAAAACATTATATTCGCCAGGGAAAGTGGGAAAAAGCAGAACAGCACCTATTACGTGCTCAGGCACGCTTGTCCCACGACTATACAACGGTAAAGAATACAGAAGCCCTCTACTATCTGGGGTATTTATATCAAATGACAGGCAAGATCAGTAAGGCAACTGATGCTTATTGGGCTGCAACCTGGACTCCAGACTTCAAACATCGCTCTTTCTATGAGCTAGCCGTCTTGGCTGTCAAAGATAAGGATTACAAACAAGCGATGGACATGATCACCCAATCACTTTACGTTGGAGGACGTGACTTACAAGCACTTACTCTCAAAGCATATATTCTCAGGATGCAAGATAAGAAAGAAGAGGCACAGGAAACGATCCACTATATCCAACAGATTGATCCGCTTGATTACTGGAGTGCAGCCGAAGCTAGCTTATCCGCTTCACAAGGTGCTTCTTTTCTAAAAGCAGGAACGAATCATAACAGCAAAGGAATCATAGCTATACAAGAATTACTGGAAGTTGTGAACAATTACATGACTATCGGAGCAACAGAAGACGCACTTACTTTGCTGAACAGTGCTATTTCTTTAGGTGAACCTTATGCTTCTAATCCTTTGCTTTATTATTACAAGGCATATAATCTACTAAAAAGCAAAAACTCAATCGAATTCCAAACTTGTTTAGATAAAGCAAGATCGTTATCACCATTAAACAATTATCCTTTCCGGATTGAAGAAATAGCTCTTTTCAAAACGCTATTACAAAAAAGACCAGACGATGCGCTCCTTCACTATCATTTGGGTAATTTACTCTATTTTCTCGGACAGAAAGAAAGTGGTCTCGAACATTGGTTACACGCAACAGAAACTGATCCATCTTTTGCTATTGCAGCACGTAATGTAGGCTTCGGATATGGATGCCTAAACGACTTGGAAAAATCCATAAAATATTATGATAGAGCAATCAATGCCAATCCAAATGATCCACTATTATTGACAGAATCGGACAAAATATATGAGCAAGCAAACATCCCGACAGACCAACGACTAAAAAGACTGGAATCCCACTTGAAAACCGTCATGAAACATGACGATGCCGTGATGCGATTGCTTACACTCTATAATGCCGAATCAAAATATGACAAATCAATAAAAATACTGAATACCAGACATTTTCATTTATGGGAAGGAGGCGGACAAGTACACGATATTTACGCCGATTCACATATATTGAAAGGGATGCAATTTCTGAAAAGAAAACAGTACAAAGAAGCGATCCGAGAATTTGACCTTGCCAATCAATATCCGTCCAATTTGGAAGTAGCACCTTCACCCAATGGCGGTTACGAAGCCAAGATCTATTATTTATCCGGCATTGCATACGAAGCAATGAAGCAAACAGATAAAGCTAAGATATGTTTCGAAAAATCTGCTGACACACACTTCAGAAGCCATCTGACAGATTTAAATTACTATAAAATAAAATCTCTCAGGAAACTAAACAGAAATGGAGAAGCAGATGTAGCTCTAAGTAATATGCAAAAAACACTGGAACGTATACTGCGAAATCCAACGGATTCATATGCTAAATTCGGTGAAGCCAACCAAAACGTACAACAGAGCAATATCTCCTATTATTCCGGCTTGATACATCTCCTACAAAATAATCCGTCAGCAGCAAAAAATGACTTTACTCAAGCTCTTCAGCTCTATCCAGGAAATATTTGGGCTCAATTAATGAATAAAGATATTCATTGAAAAATAAAGCCTAATCTGGATAAAGAAGTAAACTCTAAAAGTTTTATATCTAAGCTTTTAGGATTCACTTCAAACTATTACAGCAAGCAAATATACACTCAAAAGTGTATCAAAATCCCCTTGTCCCCGCGCTTGATATAATGCGATCCCGCGTCAAGCGCGGGAACAAAGGATAGTTTTGATACACTTTTCTGCTTTTTTTCTATCTTTACAGCATACCTAAAATAATATAACATGAAGAGCTGGACAATTTTATTAAGTACGTTGTGTTTATTCTCATGCAACCAACAGGAAAATAAATTTGAAAAATATGTAGACCCGCTGATCGGTACAGATATCCGCATCGTACAAGGAAAAGACAAGAACTCGACGGAAGAACGCGGACAAATCATGCCGGCAGTCGGGGTTCCACACGGTATGACCAACTGGGTGGCACAGACACAGGCGACCGAACAGAAATGTCATCCTCCCTACTATTATTTCCAGGATGCAATCCAGGGATTCCGGGCCAGCCACTGGATGAACGGCTCCTGTACACAAGACTACGGCAGCATCACAATTATGCCGCTCAGCAATAAGCTCGAAATAGACCCGGTCAAACGCGCCTCCACTTTCGATCACACTCAGGAAACAGCAACTCCCTCCTATTATTCGGTCGACTTGAACGACTATGACATCCATGCCGAATTGACCGGACTCTCCCGTGCAGGCATCATGCAATTCAGCTTCGAACAGGATGGCGACCACTACATCGTGATCGAACCCAATAGTGATGAAGGTGTCGCCTTCGTCGAAATCGATCCGGAGAAAAAAGAAATTACCGGTTACAACCCCGTACACCGCATCTACCAAGGATACGGTAAGGAAGCCGGATTCAGCGGACATTTCGTGATTCAGCTGAATGAAGAGATTGCCGACTATGGCGTTTGGGACAGCACCACGATCACCCCCGGACGAAAATCGGCAAAAGGACAAAAACATGCTGTCGGAGCTTGGATAAAGCTGACTTCCGATAAGCCGGGGAAAATACTGGTCAAAGTTGCCACTTCCTTTACGAGCATCGACAATGCCCGCAAAAACTTGGCTGCCGAAATTCCGGGATGGAACTTCAACGAAGTGCGACAGGCATCCTCCGACATCTGGAACCAGGCATTGGGGCAAATCGCAGTAAAAGGAAACAACGAAAAAGAAAAGGTCAAATTCTATTCAGCTCTCTACAACGCACACTTCCTGCCCCGCGCGTTCAGCGACGTGGACGGCTCCTATCCGAGATTCGACGGTGACGGACAGATTATGAAGATGGACCACGGAACCTACTATTGCGACTTCTCGCAATGGGATACCTACCGTGCCGTCCACCCTCTGTTTTCTATCCTTACCCCTTCCCGCAACGGAGACATGGCACATTCGCTCGTATTAAAAGGACAGCAGGGCGGCTGGTTGCCCATCTTCCCGTCCTGGAACAGCTACACGGCTGCCATGATCGGTGACCACTGCATCGCCATGATCGGAGACGCCATCGTCAAAGACACTCCGGGTTTTGACTATGAAGAAGCTTACACGCTGATGCGCAAAAACGCTTTCGAGGCCAATCCGGACTCCGGCAGCTATCGCGACGGGAAAGGCCGACGGGCAATGGAGTCTTACCTGAAATACAATTACGTGCCATTAGAGGATCAAGTAACGGAAGCATTCCACCGTCGTGAACAAGTATCCCGCACACTGGAATATGCCTATGATGATTTTGTCCTTGCACAGGTTGCCAAGAAGTTAGGCAAGACAGACGATTATAAAGCACTCATCAAACGGGCGGAAAACTACCGGAACGTAATCGACCCCGAAACAGGCTATGCCCGTGGACGCCATGCCGACGGAACCTGGATCGAGCCATTCGATCCGTTTGCCTCCACTTCGTTCATCTGTGAAGGGACTCCTTACCACTACACCTGGTATGCTCCCCAGGACATAGCCGGACTGATCCGGCACATGGGCGGAAAAGAACGTTTCATCAACCGTCTGGACAACTTCTTCGAAGGGAACTATTACTGGCATGGCAACGAGCCGGGACACCACATCGCCTATCTTTTCGCTTATGCCGGTGAACCTTGGAAGACACAAAAATGGGTACATGATATCATCAACCGCGAGTATTTCACGACTCCCGACGGACTATCCGGCAACGACGATGCCGGCCAGATGTCATCCTGGCTGGTCTTCAGCATGGTCGGCTTCTATCCGGTCTGTCCGGGCATGCCCTACTACGTGATCGGCAGCCCGTCATTCGAAGAAAGCGTTATCACACTTGAAAACGGCAAGAAATTCACAATCGAAGCCAAAGGGGCATCGGAAAAGAATATCTACATTCAGTCGGCTACCCTTAACGGTCAGCCATACAACAAGAGCTACATCCTCCACAAAGACATCATGAACGGAGGCATCCTTTCGTTCGTCATGGGAGATAGCCCCAATAAAGAATGGGCTTCTTCCGCCGGATCGCTTCCACCTTCAATGGGGTTATAAAGAACGACGCATAAAAAAATCATTTACATATTCCTGCTCTGCCTCACCGTCCTACCAGACACAGGGCAGGAATTTTCAATATAGAGAAGGAAGCGGTAAAAATCGGAAAGGTAATCTACGTGGAATAAATATAGCTTTTCTTTTAAATTTTATTATATTTACGCGCTAATCGATAGGGTATATGGAATATTCAGCAGATTTAAAGGCCTTCAATCAATTATTCGCAGATTATCAAGGACGGTTCATCCGCTTTGCGAATATATATGTGAGGGATATAGCTGTTGCCGAAGATTTCACCATAGAGGCACTGATGCAATACTGGGAAAACCGGAACACGTTAAAGGCAGATTCCAATGTTCCGGCCTATATACTCACGATCATCAAAAACAAATGTATCAACTACCTGCAACATATACAAGTCAGGGAAGATGCCAGCGAACATCTGAAGAATCATGCCGAATGGGAACTGAACACCCGCATCTCCACCCTCGAAGCCTGCAATCCGGAAGAACTGTTTACAGCCGAAGCACAAGAAATCGTGAACAAGACATTGGCCTCCCTGCCGGAACAGACCCGCCGTATCTTCATCATGAGTCGCTACGAAAACAAACCTTACAAAGAGATCGCAGAAACACTCGGTATGACAACCAAAGGCGTGGAATACCATATCGCCCAGGCTCTGAAAAAGTTACATGTCAATCTGAAAGACTACATACCTCTGTTGGTATTCTTATCCTATATGAACTGATCCGGCCTTTCCGCCCATACACGGCTGTCTGGCTTTACTGAGTACCGAAAACAAAAGAGCGCAGAATCATGCGGACTTATCTTACCAATGATGTCCGCATAACTCAGCGCCCTTCCGTATTTATCTGCGTCTGGTAATATCAATCCCGGTACGTTTCCGTCAAGCGATCACCTCAACAATGTTACCATCCGGATCCAAAACAGCTCCTTCATAATAACCGTCACCAGTAATACGCGGCTCGCCTACGATCTTGTAACCGTCCGAACGGAATTGTTCGATCATGGCATCCACCTTCTCTTTCGATCCGGTAGAAAAGGCAAAATGGGCAAGTCCGATGAAGACATCTGCCGTTTCTTTGGTAATATCGGTCCGCTGCATGATTTCAAGTGAAGCCCCTCCCTCGAAAGTGACGAAATAAGAGGCAAAGCCTTTCTTCGGATTCACATACTTCTCGTTGCTTTTCCCGTTGAAATACTTGATATAGAAATCACGCGAACGTTCCAGTTCGTTCGTCCAGATAGCGATATGAGTCAATTGCATATGTTATTCTTATTTACAAATCCGGCAACCGGCACATCTCGCCAGTTCTCCACGAAAACGTTTTTCTACTAATTTATGCAAACGGTCTTTCAAAGCATCCAGACGTACGTAATCGATCACGTCCGCGGTGAAAGCTACGCTTAACAACATGCGTGCCTCGTCACGAGGAATGCCGCGGCTCTGCATATAGAACAAAGCAGTTTCGTCCAACTGTCCGGTGGTCATGCCATGCGAACATTTCACATCGTCGGCATAGATTTCCAACTGAGGTTTGCTGTACATGCGAGCTTCACGGGTCGCACAAAGATTGCGGTTCGTCTGATAGGCCGCAGTCTTCTGTGCATCTTCCTTCACTAAAATACGGCCGCTGAACGCACCGACCGCATGATCGTCCAAAACATTCTTGAACAGTTCGTTGCTAGTACAATAAGGTACGGCATGCGTAATATGGCTATAGGTATCCAGCTGCTGTTCTTTGTCTAGGATCGACATACCGCACAAAGTCGCTTCAGCCTGTTCGCCGTTCAGCTCGATATAATAGTTGTTACGGGTAAGGCCGTTATTCAGCGTGATACCATTCACCAAAACATTACTTCCCGCTTCCTGCTTCACATGCACGGAGGCAAAACGAGTAGTCGACATGCTGCTCTCTTCGAGGTCGTAATAATCGAAGAAGGCACCTTCACCCGCAAAGATCTCGACAACCTGCGTGGCTAAGAACTTAACATCGTCGATGCTATGATCGCACACCAACAGCTTGGCTTCCGAACGAGGCTCCATAATCACCAGGATACGGCGGTTCGCCATCGTGTCTACATCGCTGCGGAAGATATTCACCAACTGGATCGGACGCTCCACTACGACACCTTCCGGCACATAGACCACAAAACCGTCCTGAGCCAACATAGTGTTCAAGGCAACGATACCATCCTTACCGGTTGGTGCCGCCTTGCCATAATAGCGGGAAGCCACTTCGGGATACTTTTCCATGAAAGTACGCATTCCCCCGGCATAAACACCTTCGGGAAGATGGGCTTTCGGTAACATCTTGTCATAGAAAGTATCATTCACCACAAAATAAAGCGAGGTACTCAGGTTGGGGACATCACAACGAAACACGTCGTACGGATTGACCGGGATATCAAGACGATTGATATTCACCCCGTAATCCGGAGCAAAAGCCTGCGCCACATCTGTATATTTATAATCTTCACTCTTCACCGTCGGAAAGCCCAACCGTTCCAAATCAGCCAAAGCCTCTGCACGCGGCAAATTCATCAACCCCGCCGCATGCCGACAAATCAGATCCTCATAATGGGTGAAAAGATCGATATATTGTTGTTCTGCTTTCATTACTATCTAATTTTTTGGCATGGATTACACGGATTTCGCGTGTAATCCGTGCCTAATTATTCTTATTCTTCTCCCATCTCTTTCTTGATCCAGTCGTAGCCTTTTTCTTCGAGTTCGAGAGCCAGTTCGGGACCGGCGGTTTTGACAATACGTCCTTTGTAGAGGACATGGACCACGTCAGGCTTGATATAATCCAGCAGACGTTGGTAGTGCGTGATCACGATAGCCGCATTCTCTGGCGTACGAAGTTGGTTGACACCATTTGCCACGATGCGGAGGGCATCGATATCCAGACCGCTATCCGTCTCATCGAGAATCGCCAGCTTCGGTTCGAGCATTGCCATCTGGAAGATTTCGTTCCGCTTCTTCTCACCACCCGAAAAACCTTCGTTCACGCTGCGGCTCGCCAGCTTATTGTCCAATTCCACAATCGCACGCTTCTCGCGCATCAGCTTCAGGAAGTCGGTAGCCGAAACAGGTTCCAGCCCTTTATATTTACGATGTTCGTTCAAGGCGGCACGCATGAAGTTCACCATGCTGACTCCCGGAATCTCCACCGGATACTGGAAACTCAGGAAAATACCTTCACGGCTACGGTCTTCCGGTTCGAGATCCAACAGGCTCTTACCGTTGAAGATCACCTCCCCTTCCGTTACTTCGAATGCCGGATTACCGACCAACACACTGCTCAAGGTACTTTTCCCGGAACCGTTCGGCCCCATGATGGCGTGTACCTCACCCGCCTTGACAGAAAGGTTGATTCCTTTCAATATCTCTTTGCCATTGATATTGGCATGTAAGTTCTTTATCTCTAACATGACTTTATAATTTATGATTTATGCGATTTATGATTTATGATTTATGATTTATCATCGACGCATAAATCATAAATCATAAATCATAAAATCATCCTACGCTTCCTTCTAAAGAAATAGTCAGCAGCTTCTGTGCCTCCACGGCAAACTCCATAGGGAGCTTGTTCATTACCTCGCGGGCATACCCGTTGACGATCAGACCGACAGCTTCCTCGACCGAGATACCGCGCTGCCGGCAATAGAACAACTGTTCTTCGCTGATCTTGCTCGTCGTCGCTTCGTGTTCCACTACCGCCGTCTCGTTCTGGATATCGGCATAGGGGAAGGTATGGGCACCGCAAGTCGAACTAAGCAACAGGCTGTCGCACTGGCTATGATTACGGGCGCCTTCGGCACGGGGAGAAACTTTCACCAAGCCGCGATAGCTGTTCTGGCTATGCCCGGCGGAGATACCTTTCGAGACGATCGTACTGCGAGTATTCCGTCCAAGGTGGATCATCTTCGTACCGGTGTCGGCCTGCTGGTAATTGTTGGTGACGGCCACCGAGTAGAACTCGCCTACCGAATTATCACCGGCCAGAATACAGCTTGGGTATTTCCAGGTAATAGCGGAACCAGTCTCCACCTGTGTCCAAGAGATCTTGCTCCCTTCGCCCTTGCACAGTCCGCGTTTAGTCACGAAGTTGTAGATACCTCCCTTTCCATCCTTGTCACCCGGATACCAGTTCTGAACGGTGGAATATTTCACTTCGGCCCGTTCATGCGCTACGATTTCGACGATAGCCGCATGAAGCTGGTTCTCATCGCGCATCGGGGCGGTACAACCTTCAAGGTAACTGACATAGGCTTCATCATCCGCCACAATCAATGTACGTTCGAACTGTCCGGTATTGGCCGCATTGATACGGAAATAGGTAGAAAGCTCCATCGGACAACGCACGCCTTTCGGGATATAGACAAACGAACCGTCCGAAAACACCGCCGAATTCAATGCGGCAAAGAAATTATCACGATAACTGACCACGCTTCCCAGATATTTCTGGACCAAATCGGGATGATGCTGGACGGCTTCGCTGAAAGAACAGAAGATAATGCCCTTCTCAGCAAGCGTCTCCTTGAATGTTGTCTTTACGGAGACGCTGTCCATCACTGCATCGACCGCCATCCCGCTAAGCTGCGCACGTTCGTGCAGAGGAATACCCAGTTTGTCGAAAGTCTTCATCAGTTCCGGATCGACCTCATCCAGGCTCTTCGGGCCTTCCTTCTTCTTCGGAGCGGCATAGTAGATGATATCTTGATAGTCGATCGGCGGGATATTCAGGTGAGGCCATGTCGGCATCTCCAGTGTCTGCCAATGGCGGAAGGCTTTCAAGCGGAACTCAAGCAGCCATTCCGGTTCATTCTTCTTGGCGGAAATAATACGAACAGTCTCTTCATCCAATCCGCGATGAATCACCTCCGTATCTATATCGGTAACGAATCCGTACTTATAATCACCGGTCGTCACCTCATTTAGTATGTCGTTTGAATCTTCCATTATACATTAAATATATTGTTCAAATTATGAAACCTATTCCTCCTTAAAAAACAAATTTTGGAAGTAAATGGTTGGGATTATTTCTTTGACTGAATTATAAAAACGGGATTCGACCTTTGCCTGACGCGGGATCAGGACCGATCCCTTGTCTATCATCTCCATACTGTTCAGCAGAAGGCTGACAAACGCCATCATAAAGCAAAGCCCCAAGACACCACCCACCAAATGGTTCAGGACGCTCAACGGCGTCGCTCCCACGACACGAGTCAGAATCTCACCCGCCAGCAATATGACACCCACGATCAACAGGAAACCCGCCACGTAGCTGAGCACCGTCACTCCTTGTTCGGGAAACCAGCCCAATGCCAATATATATCCACGCAGCCAAAGTGCCGCCTTCGTACAAAAAAAGATCCCGACCAAAAGGGCTATAAGCGAAACAACCTGTTTGATGACTCCATCAAACAGGCCTTTCACAAATCCTATTCCTGCCAGACATAGCAATGTAATGTCCAACCAGTTCATGTTTACAATGTCTTCTTGATTTCCGTTTCTTCGTATGCCTCGATGATATCACCAACCTGAATATCATTGTAGTTGACAATGTTCAAACCACAATCCAAACCGGCAACCACTTCCTTCACATCATCCTTGAAACGTTTCAAAGATTCCAACTCTCCGGAATGAACCACGATACCGTCACGGATCACGCGCACCTTGTTCGAACGCTTGATCTTACCTTCACGTACCATACACCCGGCAATCGTACCCACTTTCGTGATCTTGAAGACCTGAAGCACTTCCACGTTCGCAGTGATCTCTTCCTTGATTTCCGGTGAAAGCATACCTTCCATAGCGCTCTTCACTTCTTCGATCGCATCATAGATAATCGAGTACAGACGGATTTCAACTCCCTCTTTCTCTGCCAGGCGGCGTGCAGGCAATGCCGGGCGCACCTGGAATCCGATAATAATCGCATCAGAAGCGGCAGCCAGTACGACATCCGATTCGGAGATCTGACCGACAGCCTTGTGGATCACGTTCACCTGGATTTCCTCTGTAGACAGACGGATCAGGGAGTCTGACAACGCTTCTACGGAACCGTCCACGTCACCCTTCACAATCACGTTCAGTTCTTGGAAGTTTCCGACTGCGATACGGCGACCGATATCATCCAGCGTAAGCATCTTCTGCGTACGTAGGCCCAACTCACGCTGCAACTGTTCGCGACGGTTGGCAATTTCGCGGGCTTCCTGGTCTGTTTCCAGTACGTTGAACGTATCGCCAGCCTGCGGAGCACCGTTCAGACCGAGGATCAGAGCCGGTTCGGAAGGACCAGCCTTTTCGATACGCTGGTTACGTTCGTTGAACATCGCTTTTACGCGACCGAAATGGGTTCCGGCCAGTACGATGTCACCGACCTTCAGTGTTCCGTTTTCAACCAACACGGTAGAAACATATCCACGTCCTTTGTCAAGTGAAGATTCGATGATGGAACCAACAGCACGTCTCTTCGGATTAGCCTTCAAGTCGAGCAAATCGGCTTCCAACAATACTTTTTCCAACAAGTCCTCCACACCGATACCTTTCTTGGCTGAAATTTCCTGGCTCTGGTACTTACCTCCCCAGTCTTCAACCAAATAATTCATGTTAGCCAGTTCCTCCTTGATCTTGTCAGGATTGGCATGAGGCTTGTCGATCTTATTGATAGCAAATACGATAGGTACACCAGCAGCCGAAGCATGGTTGATCGCTTCGACAGTCTGTGGCATGACATTATCGTCGGCAGCCACAATGATAATCGCGATATCCGTCACCTTGGCACCACGGGCACGCATGGCGGTAAAAGCCTCATGGCCCGGCGTATCCAGGAACGTGATACGACGCCCGCTCTGCAACTTCACGTTGTAAGCACCGATGTGCTGCGTGATACCTCCTGCCTCACCGGCAATTACGTTTGCATTACGGATATTATCCAACAAAGAGGTCTTACCGTGGTCAACGTGTCCCATCACAGTCACGATAGGAGGACGCGCCACCCAGTCTTCTTCGTTGTCGTCTTCTTCGTCGGCCTTGATGGCTTCCACCACTTCGGCACTTACATATTCGGTCTGGAAACCGAATTCTTCAGCTACGATATTAATTGTTTCCGCATCCAGACGCTGGTTAATGGAAACCATGATACCGATACTCATACAAGTACCGATAACCTGCGTCACAGGAACGTCCATCATGTTGGCAAGGTCATTGGCAGTCACAAACTCCGTCAGCTTCAACACCTTGCTTTCCATTTCTTCCTGTTCCATCAGTTCGTGTTCACGCTTCTGGATGGCATCGCGTTTGTCGCGACGGTACTTGGCACCTTTATTATTCTTATTTCCCTTGTTGGTCAGACGGGCCAAGGTTTCCTTTACCTGCTTCTGTACATCTTCCTCGCTGATTTCCGCCTTCACCGGCTTGCGTAGGCGCGGCTTGCGATCATCGTTCGGACGTGACGGGCGTGCATTAGTTCCCGGCGTATTGTTCACATCTACGCGGTCTTTCTTGATACGGTTACGTTTTTTCTTTGCATCCGTACCGCCTTCTCCCGGTTTGACAGGAGCACCTGGTCTTGCCGTTCCGTCTTTCGGTCCTTTATTGAAAAGCCCGTTACCCGACTGTTGCCCCGCTTTGTTACCGGCGAACTTCTCGCGCTTGTCTTCCCGCTCTTTCTTGCGTTCCTCCTTCGTCTTTTTCTTCGGACGGGTAGACTGATTCAACGCGTTCAGATCTATCTTCCCTGTCACCTTGATTTTCGACTCGAACTTCGGAGTATTCAACCGGAATAATCCCTCGTCAGAATCGTTGCCGGCAGATGCCGCCGGTTCTGCAGTCGTCGCAGTCGTTGACTCTACATTTGCAGTTTTCGGCTCCTGTACAGGCTCCGGTTTCATCACTTCTGCTGGTTCCTTTTCCACTACTATAACTTTTTCTTCTTTTATCTCCTCTGGCTGCTGTTTCATTTCCGGGATTTTCACTTCAGGCATTTCCACCTCAGGTGCCTTTACTTCGGGGGTTTTCACCTCCTCAACCGGAGCATCAGCAGTTTTTGCAGCAGTGGCCGCCTCCACAGGCTTCTCCACTTTCTTTTCCACAGGAACGGAAACAGGCTGATGCTGCACCTCCTGCACTTTTTTATGCGGTCTGTCCAGATCGATCCGACCCTTCGTCACAATTTTAGGTCTGAATTCTTCCGGTATTACAGTCTTTATTTCCGAACTCTTTTCTTCTTTCACAGAAGAAGCTTCCCTGTGAGAGCGTTCGGGCACGACCCGTTCACGCTCACGTCCGCCGTTCGGTAAATCTTTTCCAAACTCTTTTACGAGCAAAGCATACTGTTCATCACCGATTCGCGTGTTGGGATTGTTATCCTCAACCTCGAACCCTTTCTTGCGTAGAAACTCAACAACCGTGTTGATTCCTACATTTAATTTTCTCTGTACTTGTATTAATTTTATGGGCATATCAAACTTTGTCGTAATACTTATTCTTGAGGTTCTCCCTCTTCTTCTTCAAATTCGGCAGATAAGATAGCAAGTACCTCGTCAACAGTCTGTTCTTCGAGGTCGGCACGTTCTACAATCTCTTCGCGGTTCATAGCCAATACGCTCTTCGCCGTGTAGCACCCGATATTCTTCAGTGCTTCGATTACCCAGCTGTCAATTTCGTCCGAGAATTCATCCAAATAGATATCCTCTTCATCTGCACCTTCCACATCGCGGAAGACATCGATGGCGTATTCGGTCAGCATACAGGCAAGCTTGATATTCAAACCACCTTTACCGATAGCCAATGAAACTTCTTCAGGACGAAGATAAACCTCTGCCTTATGTTCTTCTTCGTTCACTCGTATAGAGGAAATTTTTGCCGGGCTTAATGCACGCTGGATAAACAGCGATATATTGGATGTATAATTAATAACATCGATGTTCTCGTTTCTCAGCTCGCGAACGATACCATGGATACGGGAACCTTTCATTCCGACGCAAGCGCCGACCGGGTCGATACGGTCATCGTACGACTCAACGGCCACTTTTGCTCTCTCTCCCGGAATACGGGCAATCGCCTTGATGGTGATCAGACCATCGTTGATTTCCGGAACTTCAAGTTCGAACAAACGCTGCAGGAACAATTTGTCTGTACGGGAAAGGATGATCTTCGGATTGTTGTTATAGTTATCCACCCGCTGTACGATAGCACGCACGGTTTCACCTTTACGGTAAAAATCAGTCGGGATCTGTTCTGTTTTCGGGAGCAGCAACTCATTACCCTCGTCATCCAACAACAGGATCTCCTTCTTCCATACCTGGTAAACATCGGCTGCGATGATATTGCCGATTTTATCCTTATACTTAGCAAACAAACTGTCTTTCTGCAATTCAAGTATTTTTGAAGCCAACGTCTGGCGCAGGTTCAGGATGGCACGACGTCCGAAATCGGCAAAATGCACTTCATCAGTCACCTCTTCGCCCACTTCACAGTCGGCATCGATCTTACGGGCCTCGGTCAGTGTCAGCTGAAGATTCTCGTCCTCCAGTTCGTCATCGGCGACAACCGTACGGTTTCTCCAGATTTCGAAGTCACCTTTTTCCGGGTTGATAATTACATCGTAATTTTCATCCGTACCGAACATTTTAGCGATCACGTTGCGGAATGAGTCTTCCAACACGCTGATCATCGTATCTTTATCTATATTTTTCAACTCCTTGAACTCAGCAAGT
>UMKM01003424.1_pt1 | contig 16833 bp, 18 predicted proteins | sample 1966331 | NCBI WGS metagenome assembly UMKM01 (sample SAMEA4836176, study PRJEB28245) | human gut metagenome | biome: gut microbiome; material: fecal sample | place: Denmark | collected 2008 | reverse complement strand
ACTTGCAGAAGTGGGAGTCTCAACTCAGACTGAGATGAATCCAGACTATTTCTTCTTAATGAAACTGATTTGTCTCTGGTTGATATTCATACTTAATCAGTGCCAGCTGGTCTGTGATTTCCTGTTCCGTCACACCATAAGCCTTTGCCAGCTCTTCTAATGACGGATATCGATCTCTCAGTTCTGTATTTACTACGCTTAAAAGCATTACCGGATCTTTAGGTAATATCATTTGTCATTCCTCCACGTGAAAATCATATTATTTTCTATTATAATACAATACAACCTTTTATGGCATTTTATTTTGCAAGTAACATTGCCATACCACTCATGATAAATATACCCATTGCCGCAATTATACCGCCACCGACCTGCTGCCACAGCCGTCCAAGATCGGACAACTCACCGTTTTTAAACTGCCACTTTTTCAGGAAAAAATAGCATTCTTCCGGATATATCGCACAGATAATTCCAAGTATATACAAAAACAGTCCAAGAATATTCATATACCATGTGGAAATTGTTTCCTTGTCATCATAGATAATCCTGCACAATGCGTAGCTGTAACGCTCCGCATCCATATCTTGACTAATATTCACACCATCTTCGGAAAATTCCATGTTTCCGTTCTGGAGTACCGGCACTCCATTATCATACAATTCTTTCTGATCTGTATCCCAGCTTCCTGATACAGTCTGATCCGGAAAATAAAATGTAATCTGTTCCTTTTCTATCTCATAGGAAATTTCCTGTTTTTTATCGTGAGAAACAACTGTAAATTCATGATCCGATGTCTGCTCTATATAATTAGATGCATCTTGTTCATACCTTGAGCTGCTTTTTTCATAGAAAAAATCATCTCCCACATATACCCCCGGACGCATCGTTGTATACCCCCCATATCCAAATGCAACTGCTGCAATCAATATAGCAATCACTACTTTTATTGCCTTTTTCCCCTTATTCATAAGCCCCCTCCTTTTAAGAAAGACCATTACGAAACTGTCAAAAACAGTAATTCTATAATGGTCTCTTTTTTCAATGCAATTAATTTTCAACGCATTTATTGAATAATTTTTTTGGTGGTACAAATCCCCGAAAAAAATTTTTGGGTTTTTTGGGTTTGTAGATTTTTTTGGGTTTAAATAATCCTACAGATGAAGCACTCTCTCTTTGATTTCCTGCGTTCTTCCCTGATTCCAGAACTGCGTGCCGATGTAACCGCAAGTACGGCGTGCCACATTCATCTTATCCTGATCATGATTTCCGCAATTTGGGCATTCCCAAATCAATTTGCCATCTTCCTCTACAATCTGAATTTCACCGGTATATCCGCATACCTGACAGAAATCACTTTTGGTATTCAGTTCTGCATACATGATGTTATCATAAATGTACTGCATTACGGAAAGTACTGCATCCAGGTTCTGCTGCATATTCGGTACTTCCACATAACTGATGGCTCCACCCGGAGACAGTTTCTGGAACTGAGCCTCAAATTTTAATTTTTCAAAAGCATCGATATTCTCTGTCACATGAACATGATAACTGTTTGTAATATAGTTTTTATCTGTCACACCCGGAATCAGTCCAAAACGTTTCTGCAGACATTTTGCAAATTTATAAGTTGTGGACTCCAGCGGGGTGCCATACAGACTAAAATCTACGTTGTGCTCTGCCTTCCACTCGCTGCAGGCATCATTCATATGCTGCATTACTTTCAGTGCAAACGGTGTCGCACTCGGATCTGTGTGGGATTTACCTGTCATATAGCGGACACATTCACACAATCCCGCATATCCGAGAGAGATCGTAGAATAACCATCATGAAGCAGTTTATCAATAGTCTCGCCTTTTTTCAGACGGGCAAGTGCGCCATGCTGCCACAAGATCGGAGCCACATCAGAAGGTGTTCCCTCCAGACGCTCATGACGGCACACCAGTGCACGGTGACAAAGTTCCAGTCTCTCATCAAAGATTTTCCAGAATTTGTCCATATCTCCCTGGGATGAACAAGCGACATCTACCAGATTGACCGTTACAACGCCCTGGTTGAAACGTCCGTAATATTTTGGCTCATTTGTCACCGGATCTACATAAGGAGTCAGGAAAGAACGGCATCCCATACATGGATAACAATGTCCTTCACCGTTTTTATCCACTTTATTCTCAAACATGATCTTCTCGGAAATATAATCCGGTACCATTCTCTTTGCGGTACATTCTGCTGCCAATCTGGTCAGATACCAGTATTTGCTATCCTCATGGATATTATCTTCCTCCAGTACATAGATCAGCTTTGGGAATGCAGGTGTGATATAGACACCTTTTTCATTTTTTATACCCTGGATACGCTGCTTTAATACTTCTTCGATCACCATAGCCAGATCATCTCTGGTACGACCTTCCGGTACTTCATTCAGATACATAAAAATTGTAATAAACGGGGCCTGACCATTGGTAGTCATCAATGTGATCACCTGATACTGAATCATCTGAACGCCCTGTTTTACTTCTTTCTGTACACGAAGTTCTGCTACTTTATTGATTGTTTCCTCATCTGCCTCAATACCGCTCTGCGCAAACTCGTAAGCAACTTCTTTCCGGTATTTTTCACGACTGACCTGTACAAACGGAACCAGATGGGACAGGGAAATACTCTGACCGCCATACTGGGAACTTGCGATCTGGGCAACCGCCTGGGTAGCCACATTACATGCAGTGGAAAAGCTGTGCGGTTTCTCGATCATTGTCTCGCTGATCACAGTTCCGTTCTCCAGCATATCATCCAGATTTACCAGGCAGCAGTTATGCATATGCTGTGCAAAATAGTCTGCATCATGGAAATGGATCAGCCCTTTCTCATGTGCCTCTACGATATCCGATGGAAGCAGGAAGCGTTTTGTAATGTCCTTGCTGACCTCGCCTGCCATATAGTCACGCTGCACACTGTTAACTGCCGGATTTTTATTGGAATTTTCCTGTTTTACTTCCTCATTGTCAAATTCAAGCAGACTTAAAATCTGTTCATCTGTTGAATTGGACTTACGCACCAGTGCTCTTTTATACCGATAAGTGATATAATTACGCGCCACAGAAAAAGCTCTCTGATTCATGATCTGATTTTCTACCAGATCCTGAATTTCTTCCACACTCAGTGCTCGGTTCATGCCTTCGCAGATGGTACGCATGTTGGCTGCGATAACCGCAATCTGCTCTTTACTCATACGCTCTGTTTCTGCCACACTGTCATTTGCTCTGATAACTGCAGAAATAATCTTCTCCATATCAAACTGCGATTCTGACCCGCTTCGCTTAATAATCTTCATTCCACTCGCCCTTTCTTCTCTATCTCAAATCAATCACTGCCCGGAACACGTCTGCTTTTCCCTGCAGCAGCCATGTCAAATGCTGTCAGACAGTTCCACTTTTTACAATTGGTTTCGAGAACCATACTAGATATTGTACAATATCTAGTATGGTTTTTCAATCGTAAATCCTATATATAGTTATTTTCCTACAATATCCACAATTTTCAATCTATGTCTTGACTTTTTCAGATTAGCAGGAACATAGCCTGAATCCAACACTTTTTCCGCTTAATTTTTAAAATATAAAAATATAAAAATAGCACTTTGCACAATTACCGGGGGGCCTTCTGCCTGCATCAGCTATATCTTGCAACTGCATGATTTTAACTACAAATTGTGCTCTTCATCCTCATATTTTACGCACAAAAAGAGAGGGCAAGAGTGCTGTCCGATCAGGTACTCTTCCCTCCCCTGATGTACGTTCTGTCTGACTCGTTATTATGCTTCCGCTGCCAGTTTTTCAATAGCTGCTTTGATACGCGCAATGGATTCTTCTTTTCCAAGAACTTCCATCAACTCCGTTGCGCCACCCGGTGTCATCTGTTTTCCGGAAAGTGCGGTACGGATCGGCCACATAACATAACCATTCTTATATCCATTTTCTTTTACATAACTGCTGAGCATTGCATACAGTGCGTCATTGCTGTAATCTTCCTGAGCCTCCATCAATGGAAGGACATCTTTCAAAACTGACAGAGATGTCTCGGCAGTTGTTTTCATCTTTTTATGTGTATACATGGCGATATCATATTCCGGGACTGCTTCAAAGAAATCAATATGCTCTTTGATATCCGGGAAAATCTCGATACGTGTCTTCACCATCTGCGCAATCTTCTTGTAATCGCAGTCGCGGTGTATCACTTCTTTGATGTATGGCTCTGCCAACTCATAAAAAGCATCAAAATCCATCGCTTTGATGTACTCGCCGTTCATCCATTTCAGTTTTACCATATCGAAAACAGCCGGAGATTTGCTGATGTGATGGTAATCAAAATTCTCTACCAGTTCTTCCAGAGAGAAAATCTCACGGTTATCTACCGGACTCCAGCCAAGTAAAGCGACAAAGTTTACCACTGCCTCAGATAAAAATCCCTGTTCGATCAGATCCTCGTAAGAAGAATGTCCGCTTCGTTTGCTCAGTTTCTGATGTTCCTCGTTTGTGATCAGCGGACAGTGTATATATTTCGGTTCTTCCCATCCGAATGCATGATACAATCTGGTATATTTCGGTGCAGACGATAAATACTCATTACCACGGACAACATGCGTAATGTGCATCAAATGATCGTCTACTACATTTGCAAAGTTATAAGTCGGATATCCGTCGGATTTGATCAGGATCATATCATCCAACTCAGAGTTCGGCTGTGTGATATCTCCGTAAATCTCGTCATGGAAAGTTGTCTCGCCTTCATTCGGTACATTGGCACGGATAACATATGGTTTCCCGGCAGCCAGATTTGCCTCAATCTCTTCTTTGGAAAGATGCAGACAGTGTTTGTCATAGACACTGATTTCTTTTCCGTTGATATTCTGTTTTAAAGAATCCAGGCGTTCTTTATCACAGAAGCAGTAATATGCCTCGCCTTTTTCGATCAGCTGTTTTGCATATTCCATATACAACCCGCTCTTGCAGCGCTCGCTCTGGATATATGGACCATATCCGCCATCTTTGTCCGGTCCCTCATCATGGATCAGACCTGTTTTTTCCAGGGTACGGTAAATAATTCCAAGCGCTTCTTCCACAAAACGCTCCTGATCCGTATCTTCAATTCTAAGTATAAACTCTCCGCCCTCATGCTTTGCAATCAGATACGTGTACAAAGCAGTGCGCAGATTTCCAACATGCATACGGCCTGTCGGGCTCGGTGCAAATCTTGTTCTGACTTTAGCCATAACTCTACCTCTTTCTGTCTATTCTTTACGATCCAGCATCTGCTTTTTTTCTTCTGCGAGTGTGCATTATCTGCATAAAGCGCTTTTATCTGATGAAAAATTTGCTGCGATTTCCTGTCAGATAAAAAATTGCTGATTCGTTCATTTCTATTTCGTAAGCGTTCCTATTATAACCCAATCCGGACATTTCCACAAGGGCAAAAAGAAGGCTGTTATATCAAACTTCAGCGCAGTTTTGATACAGCAGCCTCAAAAATGTATTCTAACTTGTTTTCAGTTCTTTCCAAAGCTGACTGTAATATGCGGTGGTGTCCGCATCCAGTGCTTTGTATACCTCGCATTTTTCAAGTGTCGCTTCACTCGGAAAAATTAGCGGATCCTCTTTTGTCTCCTCATCCAGCTGATCATATACTGCCGTATTCGGTGTCGGATAATAAATTTCTTCGAAATTCTTCATAGCGATATCTTCTCTGCAGAGAAAATCCAAAAACTTCAGTGCTCCTTCATGATTTTCTCCTTTTTTCATCATCATCCAAGAATCAAACCATACATTGGATCCCTCTTCCGGAACGACATATTCCAGGTCTTCATCATACTCATTGGCCAGATATGCCTCTCCGGAATAGCAAACTGCCAACGCTGCATTTCCGGCCACCATCTCTTCACGGACTTCGTCTACAAAGTATGCTTCCACATCTGGTTTCTGCTCAAGCAACATATTCTGTGCTACCTGCAGTTCCTTATGATTTGTGGTATTCAGCGAATATCCTTTGTATTTTAATGCACACATATAAGCATCCCGGATACTGTTCTGCATAATGATTTCCCTGGCATATTTGCCGTTAAACAGACTATCCCAGCTGATAATCTCTTCATCTACCATATTTGTATTATACAGGATACCTACTGTTCCCCAAAAATACGGGATACTGTACTTGAGTTCCGGGTCATAGGATTTTGACATCTCCCAATACAGGTCTCCGATATTATCGATGTACTGCATCTGGCTGAAATCAATCTCTTCTGTCTCGCCTTCCTCGATCAACCGCTCCACCATATAATCAGAAGAACAGATCAGATCGTAAGGAATCGTACTTGCCTTATATTTGGAATACATTTCCTCCGGCGTCGTTGCTTCCTCATAAAGTACCTTGATACCAGTCTCTTTCTGAAACTGCTTTAATACTGATGTATCGATATATTCACCATAATTTAATACAACAATAGTATTTTTTCCGCCGGCTTCGGACATATCCACGGAGCTTTCCTCTTCTCCGGTGGCACCACAGCCAACTAAAATCCCGGTCATGGCAACACACAGAGCCATCGCCACCCGACTTTTCCATTTTTTTATTTTCATGCTGTCACCTTCCCTTTACATTGCTGCCTTTTTCAGCTGTTTCTGACGAATCTCCGGCACAAAATTTGCCAGAAGCAGAACCACCAGCACCACAGCAAAGATCAGTGTCGATAACGCATACATTTCCGGTTTGATTCCACGCTTCAACTCACCGTAGATCATAGTAGATAATGTGTTGATTCCTGCACCTTTTGTAAAATAGGTGACTACAAAATCGTCCATGGACATGGTCAGAGCCATAAAGAATCCACTGACAACAGACGGAAAGATCATTGGGAATACTACCCGGAAAAACGCCGTGACACTGTTTGCTCCAAGATCACGTGCCGCTTCATACACACTCATATCCATCTGCTGGAGTTTCGGCAGGATGCTCAGGATCACATATGGAATATTAAATGTTACATGTGCCAGCAGGATGCTGACATAACCCAGACTTGTAAATCTGGAAAACCAGAGCATCAGCGCAATACCGGTCACGATATCTGCATTCAACATCGGAATGTTTCCTATTCCAAGTGTCAGGGAATAACTTCGTTTCTTCATGGCATCAATGCCGATGGCGGCCAACAGGCCGATGCCTGTAGCTATGGCTGCTGAAGCGAAACCGATTGTCAATGTGTTCTGTAATGCTGCGACTACATCACTGTTATGTAACAAAATCTGATACCATTTCAGTGTAAATCCGCCCCAGACAACCCGGGATCGGGATGCATTAAAGGAGAGAACCACCAGCACTGCAATCGGAATGTACAGAAACGCAATGATCAGTACCAAATAAAATTTCATAAAAAAACGCTTTACCATACGCTGCTCTCCTTTCCTCCGTCATTTTTCACTGTAAACATCATACTGATGAGTACAAAAATCATCAGTGCGATAGACAGACCGGAACCAAGATTCCAGTTCATGCTGGTGGAAAATTCCTGTTCAATGATATTTCCAATCAACATGATCTTGCCACCTCCAAGAATATCCGGAATAGCAAACGTGGTCAGCGACGGAACAAACACCATGGTAATTCCACTGATGATGCCCGGCATGGTAAGTGGAATCATGATTTTGGTCAAAACTGCAGACAACGGTGCACCCAGATCGCGGGCTGCCTCGATGACATCCTCATTCAGTTCCATCACCGCATTGTATACCGGCAGAATCATAAACGGCAGATAATCATAAACCATACCAATAACAATCGCCACATTGGAATTCGCCAGATCCTGTCCCGGCAGCCCCAATACCCCAAGGATTGCATTAATAATTCCGTTTCTGGACAACAACAACTGCCAGGCCATAATACGCAGTACAAAGTTTACCCACATCGGAAGAATCACGATAATAGCCATCAATCCTCTTTTTCCGATGTTCAATTTCCGCAGTATCACAGCCAGCGGATAGGCCAGCAAAAGACAGACCACTGTACACAGTAAAGCCAGCCACAGTGCAAGCAACAATGATTTCAGATGCACCGGTTCGAAAATTGCCAGAATGTTAGACAGGGTAAATCCACCGTTTCCATCTCCCAGAGCATAAAATACGATCATCAGGATCGGCAGCACTGTAAATCCGATGATCCAGACGATATACGGTGTTGCCAACAAACTTCTCTTATTCATTCTTTTTGATTACCTCCTGTGCAGCAGACACCGGTTTGTGCATAATCTGAATATTTTCCGGCTTCACATACAGACCAATCTCTGTCCCCGGATGATAAGCAATGGTGCTGTGCGCCAGCCACTCATAACCATTCGCCTGCACCTTCATTTCATAATGCACACCCTTAAACAGAATCGAAGTAACAACGCCATCCATCATACCTTTCCCTTTTTCAAGGAATTCCATATCTTCCGGACGGATGACTACATCGACGTTTTCGTTCGCTGCAAATCCAGTATCTACACACGGGAACGGACATCCGAGGATTTCCACCAGACAATCCTTAGGCATCACACCGTCAATGATATTACTCTCACCAATAAAATCAGCTACAAACGCATTTTGCGGTTCGTTGTAAATATCTACAGGCGTACCCACCTGTTGGATCAACCCCTGGTTCATAACAATGATCCGGTCAGACATGGTCAGTGCTTCTTCCTGATCGTGAGTTACAAAAATAAAAGTAATACCCAGTTCATTTTTTATCTTAATCAGCTCCTGCTGCATGTCTTGACGCAGCTTCAGATCCAATGCTCCCAACGGCTCATCCAAAAGCAGCACTTCCGGCTCATTTACAATAGCACGGGCAATGGCAATACGCTGCTGCTGTCCACCGGACAGAGACATCGGATGTCGGTCTTCAAACCCTTCCAAATCTACAAGTTTCAATGCATATCTGATCTTATCCTGAATATATGATTTACTCTTTTTCTTCAATTTCAGTCCAAATGCAATGTTTTCCCCGACACTCATATGGGAAAACAGCGAATATTTCTGAAATACAGTGTTGATATGACGCTTATCCGGAGACAGATTCGTAATATCCTTACCTTCAAAAATAACCTTTCCCTCATCCGGTGTCGCAAAACCACCAATGATACGCAATGTGGTAGTCTTGCCACAGCCGGAAGGACCCAGCAGGGTCACAAATTCATTTCTTCCTATGTCAATGCTCAGATCATCCAGAATCTTTTTCCCATCAAAAGATTTTGTCAGATGCTGTAAATTCAAGATTGCCTGTTCCATCCCTTTTTCTCCTCATATGTTTTTCAAATTTCTGCTCACACTATCCGGGGCCGGCGGATATTCGCACCCCACTCATCCTATTTACTTCATTGGGCTAAAATGTCGGTGGTGTGCTCACCCAGACAAATTTTGCCGGACGGCTGCCTGTATTTTCAATAAAATGATTCCGATTCGCCCGGAAATAAAAACTCTCACCGGATTTTACCACATAGCTTTTGTCTCCAAGATGCAGTCGGATCCGCCCGGAAATCACATATCCGAATTCTTCCCCCTCATGTGGTTTATCTTCCTGCAGCTGCTCCTTCGGCTGTACAACTACCAGAAGTGGTTCCATCTGATTCTGCTGTGCATTGGGCACGATCCATTGGATACTGTTGCCCACTTCATCAATTTTCTCAAAAAAAGCACCTTCGGAATATACGACATGTTCCTCTTCCGTCTCTTTGAAAAATTCAGAAGGTGTCGTTCCGAGACACTCAATCAGATCCAGCAGTGTCACCACGGAAGGTGCCACCTGACCACGCTCCAGCTGGGATATATATCCTTTGGTCAGTTCCGCCCGGTCTGCCAGTTCCTGCTGGGTCAGGCCATTTTTATTTCTCAGATCTTTAATTTTTTCTCCGATTCTGCTGTTCACATAATTCGGCTCCATCTCTCTCGCTTCCATTTCTGTCAAAAGATTTTTATATTTTCATTATTTCTGTGATTCCATTCATTCCATGACGTTGTCAGATTCTGAATGCTTAACAAAATGTTGACTGTCACTAAACTTTTGTCACGATTTCGATTATACTATTATTAAACAGAAAGTCAACTATTATTGTTATTTTTTACACATTTCTTACTGTACTTTTTCCCGGACAATACACATTTTTTCAGTGGCATTAATAAAAGTATTTTTGGAGCATATATATTGTAATAATCGTATCTCTGAGAAATAAAAAAGGAGAACCCATGAAGGAAAAAAAACACCTGTCCATTCTGCTGCCGGCAACGGTTATCTGTATCCTTGCCGTAACAATTTATTTTCAAATGACCAACGGTACGATTTCCGTCAGCAATACTGTCAACGGAAAAGAACTTCCCATCTACTGCGTAGACACACAGGAACCAAAGATTTCCATTTCCTTTGATGCCGCCTGGGGCAATGACGATACCTCACGTATTCTGGAAATTCTGGCCAAACACAACGTACATGCCACGTTTTTCATGACCGGCGGCTGGGTAGAATCTTACCCGGATGATGTCCGGGCAATCTATGAAGCCGGACACGATCTTGGCAATCATAGTCAGAACCATAAAAATATGAGCCAACTCTCCGACACGGAGATTCGGGATGAAATCATGTCTGTCCATAAAAAAGTAAAAGAGCTCACCGGCTATGAAATGTTCCTCTTCCGGCCGCCTTATGGCGACTATGATAACGAGGTCATCACCGGTGTGCTCTCCTGTGGTTATTATCCAATTCAGTGGTCCATCGACAGCCTTGACTGGAAAGATTATGGCGTTGATGATATCATCTCCCGTATCTGCGACAGCAAACACCTTGATGGCGGTGCCATCATCCTGTGCCATAACGGGGCAAAATATACGGCAGATGCACTGGATAACCTGCTGACACAGCTTCAGGAAAAAGGGTATCAGCTTGTCCCTATCTCAGAGCTCATCTACCGGGAAAAATATCATCTGGATGTGACCGGAAAACAGATTGCTGAGTAAAGCAGACGTCGAAATTTCATTCAGTCTTTCCATTCACTGCCCTCATTCAGTCCCTGTTCCGTCAGCCATTCATCTTCTGTTTCCAGGCAACGCACATTACCACTTTCATCTTCCAGGATTACCAGGCATTTTAATTTTTCTCCCGGCATCCGTTCCTCACAGCCAAAATCTGCCTCTGCAATCTGCTTAATTTTCCACATATCATTCCTCCTGACTGAAAAAGTCCCCGCTGCGTATTACTGACTGTAATATAACCGGGGACTTCCTTCATTTTGTAAAACGGACATTCACAATCCGATTTCGCGATTTACTCGTAAAGCGTTCAAAGCCTTGCACCGCATTTGGGACAAAACACAAAATCTTCTGTCGTTTCATATCCACAGTTCAGGCATCGTTTATAGTCGGTATAACTACTTCTTCCACTTCCCAGCTTTTGCAAATGTTCCGCCAAAATCCGTACATTCTCGCCCCGTTCTATCCGTCTGCCAACTTCCCTGTCAAGTTCATATAACGTATTACAGCAGCTTGTCTGTACATAATAATGCCGATTCCACTTGAAACATGGAATAAAAAACAGTGATAGAACGGTATAGGTCATAAATACCTGATAACGCCCATAGCATCCGCAGACACTGCAGATTTCCGTCTGACTGTAATTCAATTCTTTCCGGCCATCCGTGATTCCCATCATAAAAAACATTTCTGTCCGCTCTCCTGTCTTACTTATATCTCTTTTCTCTGTGATATATCGCTGTAAATCTTCCCTGCTCCAATCAGAATTCTATGGTCAGATCCACTCATAATCCCCACCGGTTACCGCCAGTGAAAGCAATGCATCCATTCGTTCCACATTTTCCGTACCTTCCACCATTTCCAGCAATTTAGCTGTTTCCTTTGCCACCGGCATCTCTTCATCCGGGCCGATTTCCATATCCGGTTCTTCCCCACAATATGGACACACCAACTTCGGTCCGATCTTCAAAGACAAAAATCGATTTCCACATTCTTCACATTCATAAAATCCGCACAATTCTGTGCCATCCGGTACATAATACATTATTTCAACCTCATTTCTTCTTAGGCAATTTCCATTTGTATGATTTGGATATCAACATATTTATCACTTTAAAGTATTTATGACTTTAAAGTATAAATGTTTTTAAAGACACTGTCTATAAAAAACTCAACTATCAACTATTGCAGTACATGCTCCCGGATATACTGCAATAATCCCCGACAGCCTTCCAGCACATCATCATAAGTCTCATCAAAATTTCCTGTGTACCACGGATCCGCAATATCTCCCTCACGATCCGTAAAATCCAACAACAGATGTACTTTATGCGCTGGATCTCCATGGACAAACCGCTCCATATTCCGAAGGTTGTATCGCTCCATAGCAATGATGTAATCATAAGCACGATAATCCTCGCTCGTCATCTGAATCGCACATTTTCCATCCGTGGAAATACCATATTGTTTTAATTTGTTTTTGGTTCCACGATGAACAGGATTTCCAATTTCTTCCCGACTGGTTGCAGCAGACGCAATCTCAAACTGATCTGACAGACCAGCTTTTTTTACTAAATCCTTCATAACAAATTCTGCCATTGGGGAACGGCAGATATTGCCGTGACAGATGAAAAGTACTTTTATCATTCAAAAATTCCTCCTAAATTGCCAAGATATGCCAAGAAATGCGAAGTTTTATTAGGCTTTCCGAACATTCTATTTTTCCAAGTGTAAACTACATAATTGGCATATCTTTGCATATTTTAGCATTTCACAGCCGTGTGTAGTAGTAAAATCGTAGTAGAAATATCAAGTAGTTACTACTAAGGTTTGGGGTGTTCATTTGAACACCCTTTTTGCCCTATGGGTGTTCACTTTTGCCTTGGGGGTGTTCACTATTTAACAAAGAGTGTGCAAGCACACACCCTCTCTCAATCATTTCTTATTGCTACAATATATGATGAAGGTTCTCTTTGATATCATCAGTAATAACATAATAATTATAAACGAAAGACTATATATGAATATAGAAAGAACCAATCCCGCAGTCTCATTATTTGTAATAATAATTGCTATCGATAAAACCGAAGAAATCAAAGAAAGAATATTTGATGTCATAATAGACACAAATGTTTCTCCCACAACCTGTTTTTCTATTTCATTATTACTATCAAGTTTCCCGACCAAAATGGCAGCAAAACCAAATAGTACCGTAAACACAAATGCGAATACAGTTGTCAAAACTCCTGCAAGATCATCATCAATTACACATTCAAATCCAAAGGCGATCAAAACTGCTAATGCAATTGGGAAAAATATGAAACAAATAATATCCCAAACTGATATTTTGTTAGTCTTTGCATTTTTAAACACCTGCAACTGTTTAATCAATACGGGTAGCACACGTACTTTTTTATTTCCAAAAAGCATAGCACATACTATTACTATGGCTATTGAAATTAATACAATCTTATTTGGCATACTACACCTCCTCAGATTCTATTATATCCTTATAATATTTATCAGCCAATTTCGTAAGTTCTCCAACAAAATCATGCGATACTTTACAAGCCTCATGCAAAGCATATGATATATCATGTGATCCCATTATGCTTTCAAACTCATTCCATTGAACTTTTCTATTTCTGCTGCCAACACGCAGATTTACTTCTGCATCATTATAATCATCAGAATCCTTAAACTCGGCCTTGATTTGAGCAAATGCCTCTGCTTGATCTAACTTTCCAGCTTGCATCTTTTTAAATATAGCTAAAACTTTACGATTCTCAATAGCCTCAAGATTTAATCCCAAATCACGAATAATATGTTTCTTCTTTGATCCATTAATATTATCTGCAGCATCTGATGACTTATTCTGCTTTGTAAATTGCAATGTAATCTTTGTCGCTGTTGCATCCTTAATTCCGTCCATCATTGGTACTATCAGATTCATTTCAAGTTTTAACCCTTTTGATTTGATAGCCTTATTTGCAGTTTCCAAAAAAACACTCTTACATCCTGACCCATTTTGTCTATGGAAAATAGCATAAATTCCCTCTTCACTCTCATATACAAAAATATGATATTCATACAAAGCAGCTGAATCAGATCCAAAATCATACTTCTTCCCAGATGATTTTTTGATTACCGTAACAGGCTTTCCCTGTTTTCCAGCACTTGGCACAAGATGCCACTTTTTAATTCCCTCATTTTCTTTATCCGATATCTTGTCTTCCGACAAAATAATAGCTCTATCCGTATTCTCACCAATTGCCAAATTCTCTGTATATGCTTGATATGTATTAATAAAGTCAGAGAATGAATACTCTGGTTCTTCTCCTGCCTTAATAGCTTCTCTCTGTTCCTCAATCAAAGGGTTATTCCTTTGGAGATAACTAAATTTGCACTTATAGGCTGTAAGTGTTTCTATTCTCGCCATTATATCAACCTTCCATTCGTTAATTATTTAGTTTCATCTATGGTTTCACTATTTTCTATTTCTTTAAGAGAATGTCCATCTACATCCTTCCAACTCGTAAGTCCATTTGCACTCTTACCAATTACAAACATTGCTGCATATGATGGACTGGAGAATAAAACATCCTCTTGAAGAACACCATCAACCACGCTTACTTTCCTTCTCTGTTCTTTTAGGACAGCTGGTATAGTATCATCATCCTCTACTGCAATACAGCTACCTTGCAAGACAACAAATCCTTCTGAAGTTCTGACTCCGTCTGCCTCAACTTTTCCAACACCTTTGATGGTTCTTTCCAAGTGAAGACTTAAATCTTCGAACTCCACCTTCTCACCACATTCACTAGAAATAACTATAGGCTTATTCAATGGCTCTAATACCTTATACCCCAGTGCACTTATGAGAATTTTTACATTATCAACAAACTCTTCCATAACAGCAATCTGCGATTCTTTCATTACGGTATTCTTATATGTATTTTTCGTAAGAACCGTATATCTCTTGCAGGATCTCGCAATTTCAACAAATCTGTTTTCTAAATAACGAATCAGAGCCTTGTTCAAATCTCTTCCTATGAAAATAGTGGCTGTTGTCCAATAATACTTTTCTTTTTCTGATTGGTAGTCTCTTAAGTGTTGAACTAACCTTTCTTTAACATTCTCAGCTTCCCCAATATAAACCGAATCAGAACCGTCATCCTCTTTGCAGAACAAGAAATAAACTCCTGCCTGCGTAATATCATTCCTATCACAAGATGCAACTTCAATACGAGGTATTTTAACTGCCTTGCCATTCCAGTTAGACAGCTCTGCTATAATTAAGCTGTCTGTACTTCCATTGACAAGGAATAATTCTATAGATTTACCGTATGTCATAATAACCTCCAATCAAAAAAAGCACCCAGATTAATCCCTAATGCCAAGTCACACTATATAAACACGGGATGAATTCTTTTTTACAATGCTTTACCCATTTAAATTTTATTATAACATTCAAGACTTATTTTTACCAGCAAAAAGCACCCCAGCGAAATGCCGGAGTGCCGTCAAATCTATTATTCTGTTATGCAACCCTTACAAGTCCACCCTGCTCCATTTTAATTTGAATAGATCCAATCTCTCCGAACTCCTCTTCACGATTCCATACATACGCATATGGATATCCTTCCTTGAGTTCTCTTCTATCATCCTCCCACTCTTCCTCAGAGCAAGAAACAAATAAAAGGCTTAGGAACTATCCCATTGTAGTTGTTGTCAAAACTCCGTAATAAACAAAACAATCGTAATCCTTTTCAAACTTCTCTTTAATGGCTTTGAACTCTGGCATTTCATCAAATGTAAAGTTAATGCCACACAAACCAAACAGAATCTTTGATTCTGATAAGCAGGTCGTTCCATTTTTCTCGAAGGCTTTAATAACCTCATCCCACAATCCCATTTCTAATAAAATATTAAGTCTCTCCTTACTTTCTTCTACCATTTTATTCTGCATACGCATTACCCCCATTATGAGAGCAAGGCTGCAAGCCATAGCCTGCAGTCCTTAGCATTTATAGTATAGTTGCTTTATCCTTAAACCACTTTGAACATGGTCTGTTTCAAAGGCTTATCGTCCTTATCAGAAAGTCCCATCTCTTCTCTTGCACCTTCAAGGGGCTGCATCTTTCGAAGTTCATTCTCTGCATCCTCAAGACCGACATGGGTGTAAACATTAAGGGGTACAGCAATATCCGAGTGTCCCATCAAGTACTGTAAGGTTTTAGGATTCATCCCGGCTTTCGCTTGATTTGAGCAATATGTATGACGGCATACATGCGGCGTGATATTCGGCATCTGCACCCGATAGATATCGTTGTACCGCTTCACCATGTGGTTAAAGCGATGTTCCCAATGCATTGCCACTAACGGCAGTCCTTTGTCATCCAAAAACAGGAACCCGGTATATCCATCCACCACTTTTTCTACCTTTGGTTTCTCCCGGTCTTCGATGATGGCTTGAAAGCATTTTGCAACATCCTCTGTTACCGGAAATTTTCTTGTTCCGGCGAAAGTCTTTGTTGGCTCAATCACTAATGTCATATCAGATAACCGTTGAAGCTGATGATCTATATTCACACTCCTGTTCCCTAGATCAATATCCTTAATTGTAAGACCACAAAATTCCGAAATGCGCATACCTGTATGAAAAAGTATATACACAACTTCATAATACTTGCAGTATACATTATCATCATGAACAAATTTAAGAAATTTTCGCATTTGATCCCGCGTTAGCGCTTCCCTGGTAACACTGTCATTCACCACCACTCCCGCAAG
>UMKM01057388.1_pt1 | contig 17073 bp, 12 predicted proteins | sample 1966331 | NCBI WGS metagenome assembly UMKM01 (sample SAMEA4836176, study PRJEB28245) | human gut metagenome | biome: gut microbiome; material: fecal sample | place: Denmark | collected 2008 | reverse complement strand
ACGGTCGAGTCCCACATTGAGAAGCTGCCCTATCTGGCACGACAGTTAGAGCGGAACACGCCGCGAATCAAACCTACCCCCGCAGAGGACAGAGAACTATTTACCTTTGCGCAGGAGGGCAGTTGGCAGGACCGGCTCAATCCCAAAACTCTTTCCTCTGTTTCTGAGCTATTGAAGGATTATGAGCGTTGCCTTTCACGCATCCGCGCCTGCTGCGTCCCGGTAAAGGACAGGCAAAAGAAAAGTGACATCGAGCGCATCCTATATGCCAGAGGGCAAGAAGATTTATATGACTCCGATGAGCTGTACGCTTTCTTACGTCTGCTTCCACCGGAACGCATCACAGCACTGCGGCATTCCATTTCTGACCAACAATGGCCCTTCATGGCGGCAGACAAACGAGAATTGTTTTTGGCGGAGTACCTGCCGGAAGCGACCAACTATTATGATTTGCTGACTGACTTCCGGCAGAGCGGCTATCGCGTCCTGGGCGATTTGGTCTGCGATATTGACGACGAAAACAATGCGCTGGAGCGCAAGCAGCTCCTGCGCGAAACGGACACTTCCAATTTTACCGCTATGATGAAAGCCTACATGGAGCATTCTTTTTCCGCCGACTACAAAGAACCTGTCTCGAAAAAGTGCCGCGAACTACTGAACAAAATCGTGCGCCCCAGTATCGCCGTACAGTATGTGGTGGCGCTGGGCAAGCGGGATCTGCTGTGGGAACTGCTGCTCGACCAAATCGAAAAGAACGTGTTGGAGGTGTCCTATGCTGAATGAGTGGCAGGAGTTTCTGGACTACACCGGAATTGTAGCCTACACCGCCAAGAGCAAAAACGACATCTCCTATATGGGTCGCTTCACCTTTACCACTATTTTGGAATTCAAGGGTCTGGCTCGGGTCCTGACGATTATCGCTCGTGGGTATATGTTCCATGATGCAGACGGTAATGTCCTTGAGGGCGACCCGAGGGAGCGTCTGGACTATGTACACAAGGTGTTGTGTGCCTGGTGCAGTGTTCCGGACAGCAAAAAAGCCGCGCCCGAGAAGGCGCGGCCGGATAAGAGCCATTTTGAAGAACTGCACGAAAGTTTTCCCGAGCTGGTTGGTGCGGACGGCAGCGGCTGGTTCCACCGCCATGTCCATTGCCTTGTATGCTTTGTGCTGAACAATCCAGATAAGGTGCGTAAGACTGTCATCCCAAAGGCAGAGGTCATAGAAAAAAGTTTTGACGCCGCATGGCGGAATAAGGTGATTCAGTTTCAGGTGCCGCTGTTTTCTGAGAATACCAAAGGGGCCTGGACACTGCGCTTCGATGATATTATCGCCGATGCGCTGGAGCTGGGACCACTGCAAAATGCGGAACGTGAGCTGCCGCTGGAGTATCTGGAAAAGCTGCGTGCGGTCACGCCAAAGGTGATCCCACTGGAAGTCATAAGAGCGCTGGTTCTCTATTACATGGCGCACAGGCAGGACGATACCGACTGGGTCGTGCTCCCGACAACCAATTTCGAGGTATATTTTGGTACGGCTTTCGGAAGAAAGTATTTGCCTGCCCTGCCGAAGGAAGTGTTTGAACGCGGTGACTCCGGATATGGCATCGGGCGTTACCTGGTGAAAGCAGATTATGCACCAAACTTGAGATAGAAAGTTGATTGGTTGGAGGATGGAAATTTAGCTGAACGAAAAGCAAAAATCCGGCTGAATGGAGTTGTAAAATTCGGCTGAATGGACTATAATAGACTCAGCTTATAGTCGAGGTGAGTGTTTATGGATAAGCAGAACTATAGACCCCGAGTTATTGATACAAAGGTTAAAGAATATCTGTCTGCCTTTGGCGCCGTTTGTATTGAGGGTCCCAAGTGGTGTGGAAAGACCTGGACTTCCTCTTATCACAGCAAAAGTGAGATCTATATCGGCGATCCCGCCAATAACTTCCAGAACCGCCAACTGGCCGAATTGTCTCCCGCTCTGGTTTTGGATGGTGAAACTCCGCGCTTAATTGACGAATGGCAGGAAGTTCCTCCCATTTGGGATGCCGTGCGGTACAAAGTGGATCAGGTTGCGGAAAAAGGACAATTCATTCTGACCGGTTCTGCGACTCCGAACCACAAAGGCATCCTGCACAGCGGTGCAGGCCGTATTGCCAAGCTGCGGATGCGTCCCATGTCCCTATACGAGTCTGGAGATTCCTGCGGGAAGGTTTCCTTGGAAAAACTGTGCCACGGCGAGTTGGCCCCTGCATTAACCGGCGAAGTGGATCTGAAAAAACTGATTGAACTGATCATTCGCGGCGGATGGCCTGGCAGTTTGGGATTACCTATTGAGCAGGTTGCTCTGCTTCCTTTGGAATATCTCAATGCTGTTATCGACGATGATGTGTACCGCATTGACGGTGTGAAGCGAGATACATCCAAGATGCGCTTGCTGTTGCGCTCTCTGGCCCGTAACGAAAGCACCACTGTCACCAATAAGACTTTAATGAAAGACATTAAGGCAGTAGATGACGAGGATATTGACTCCAATACGGTGTCTGCCTATCTGGATATTTTCAAGCGGTTGTTTATTACGGACAATCAACCGCCATTCTCATCCGGCATCCGTTCCTCCGTCCGTATCAAGCAGGCTGAAAAGCGGCATTTCTCCGACCCTTCTCTGGCCTGTGCTTTGCTGAAAGCTGCTCCTGCCGGACTGATGGGCGATCTGGAGACGCTCGGTTTCTTATTTGAAGCGCTCTGTGAACGAGACCTTCGGATCTATGCGGAGTCCTTCGATGCAAATCTGTACCACTATCAGGATTATAAAAATCAGGAAATTGATGCTGTGATTGAACTGCCCGATGGCCAATGGTGTGCTTTTGAGATCAAGCTGGGTGCCAACCAAATCGACGCTGCTGCAGCGAACTTGCTGGAGATCAAAAAGCAGATTTCGGAAGATCCCAAGGGAAAGCCTCCTGCGGTTCTCTGCGTGCTGTGCGGTATGGCAAATGCCGCATATCAGCGATCCGATGGGGTGTTTATTGTGCCGATTACTGCACTTAAACCTTAATGCTAACTTGGCAGAGTTAAGTTAAAAGTTTATAGCTTTCATTTTAGGGAAAATTCCCCGAATCAAGGAGGATCTGCCAAGATGGCAATCAAGAAAAATGAGCTATACAGCTCCCTTTGGGCGAGTTGTGATAAACTGAGGGGCGGCATGGATGCCTCTCAATACAAGGACTATATCCTGACCCTGCTGTTCGTGAAGTATGTTACGGACAAGTTTAAGGGCGTAAAATATGCCGATATTACGGTCCCCGAAGGCGGCAGCTTCGACGATTTAGTTGCATTGAAGGGCAATAAAAATATCGGTGAAGAAATGGACAAGGTCATTGCCAAGCTGGCAGAAGCCGGGGAGAACAATCTCCGCGGCGTGATCGACAATGCCCATTTCAATGATGAAGCTAAGTTGGGCAGCGGCAAAGAAATGGTGGATAAGCTCACCGGCTTGATTGCCATTTTCCAGCGTGACGAATTCAATTTCAAAAAGAACAAAGCCAGCGGTGACGATATTCTTGGCGATGCCTATGAATATCTGATGCGCCATTTTGCCACGGAAAGCGGCAAGAGCAAGGGCCAGTTCTACACACCGGCCGAAGTTTCCCGTATTCTTGCCAAAGTGATTGGCATCGACAGCATCGAGGAGCGCGACGAGGGTTACTCCGTGTATGACCCTGCCTGCGGTTCCGGTTCACTTCTGATTCGAGCAGCGGATGAAGCCCCCTTCGAGATTGCTATTTGGGGACAGGAAAAGGAAGTAACCACCGCAGGTCTCGCCAAGATGAACCTTGTCCTGCACAACAAGGCTGCCGGTGAGATCAGAGCAGGAAATACATTTTCTGCTCCCCGCTATTTTGAAGAAGGTTCCGATGATGAGGTACTGAAGCGTTTCGACTTTGCGGTGGCCAATCCTCCGTTTTCTTTGAAAAACTGGACGGATGGTCTTAAGGATTATGGCCGCTTTGATGGCTATGGCGACAGACCGCCTGAAAAGAACGGCGACTTTGCGTGGCTACTCCATATTTTGAAGTCTTTGAAAAGCACCGGCAAGGCTGCGGTCATTCTTCCCCATGGTGTTCTGTTCCGTGGCAATGCGGAGGCGACTATCCGCAAAGCTATTATTGACAAGGGCTATATCAAGGGCATCATCGGTCTGCCCTCCAACCTGTTTTATGGCACCGGTATCCCTGCCTGCATTATCATCATCGATAAGGCTGATGCCGCCGAGCGCAAGGGTATCTTTATGATTGATGCCAGCCATGACTTCGTTAAGGACGGCAACAAGAACCGCCTTCGTGAGCGGGACATCTACAAAATCGTCACCACATTCAATCAACAAATCACAGACGATCCCAAGTATGCCCGGTTTGTTCCCAATGATGAGATCAAGAAGAAAAACGAGTATAACCTGAATATCCCCCGTTACATTGACAGCTCTACGCCGGAAGATCTGCAGGACATTGACGCCCATCTGCATGGCGGTATTCCTGCGACAGATGTGGATTCCATGGAGAAGTATTGGGTACTGTTCCCCGGTCTGAAAGACAAGCTGTTTTCTCAGCTGCGGGATGGCTATTATCGGCTGAACATTCCCAAAGAGGATATCCGCAATGTGGTCTATAACGACCCTGCGTTTTCTGCCTACACCGAGCGCATCGACAATGCCTTTGATGCGTGGATGCAGATGGTGGATTCCGGGCTTCGGAGCATTGATGAAGATACGGAAGTCAAGCCCTATATCGTGGAACTGTCGGAGCAGTTGATTGACTGCTTTGATGGTCTGGAGCTGATGGACAAGTACGATGTCTACGAGGTGCTGCTTTCCTACTGGCACGAAGTCATGGGCGACGATGTTTATCTTGTGTCGGTGGATGGCTATGGTGCCGCCCGGACATGGGAAAACATCATGGGGGAATACACCTCCGGCAAGAAAAAGGGTCAGGAAAGGGTCGTTGGCTGGGAGGGCGTTTTGCTGCCCAGGGCACTGATTGAGTCCGTATTCTTTGCCACCGAACGCAAGAAAATCAATGAGGCGCAGGCCATTGCCGAAGAGACCCAGAGCAGACTGGAAGAGTTTGTGGAGGAGCAAACTGCTGATGAGGGATACCTGAAGGACCACCTCAACGACAAGGATAAGGTGGATGCCAAATCTGTCGCCGCCCGGCTGAAGATTCTGAAAAAGGCCGATCCCAAGGGAGAGGAATATGCGACATTGAAGCAGTTTGCAGATTTGACGGATTCCCTTTCCAAGCAGAACAAGGCCGTTAAGGAAATGAACGCCGAATTGGAGGAAAAGGTTCGGGCAAAGTATGCTTTGTTGACCGATGAAGAGATTCTGGATCTGCTGGTGAACCGCAAATGGTATGCCACCATCTTTGAAGGGATCAAGGCGCTGTATGTCACCACTTCCCACCAAATGACCAACCGCATAGTGGAACTGGTGGAGCGGTATGAGGATACTCTGCCGGAATTGACTGCCGCTGTTGCCGATTATGAGTCCAAGGTCAAGGCTCATCTGAAAAGGATGGGATTTGTATGGTAAAGAAGGGATATAAGCAGACGGAGGTTGGTGTAATTCCGGAAAAGTGGAAAGATAAGAAACTTGGCGATGTTGGTAAGGTTTGCATGTGCAAACGGATCTTTGCAAATCAGACCTCCAATACTGGAGAAGTTCCCTTTTTCAAGATAGGTACCTTTGGCAAAGAAGCGGATGCATACATTTCAAAAGGCCTTTACGAGGATTATAAACAGAGGTTTTCTTACCCACAGAAAGGTGATGTCCTGATTTCTGCGGCAGGGACATTAGGCCGCACCATTGTTTTTGAAGGAAAAGATGCTTATTTTCAAGATTCCAACATCGTTTGGCTTGACACCGATAAGGAACTGCTATGTAATGAATATCTGTATCACTACTACAAGGTGATTAAATGGGGAGCCTCAGAAGGAAGTACGATTGCAAGACTATATAATGGCATCATCTGCAATACACACATTGCATTGCCAGATGTGGAAGAACAAAAGCAGATTGCAACAGTTCTTTCAGAATTAGATGAACTGATGTCCTTAACGGAGAAACAAATTGCCAAGAAAAAAGCCATCAAGCAGGGCGCGATGCAGGAACTGTTGACAGGCAAGCGCCGCCTACCGGGATTCTCTGGGGAATGGGAGACAAAGAAACTTGAAGATTACTGCTCTCTAATTACCAAGCAAACGGGTTTTGACTATTCTGCATATATCAAACCTGCACTTATCACAAGAAAGATGCCTAATACATTTCCTATGATTCAGACCATCAATTTTCGTGGGAGAAAATTCACTTTTGAGACAGATTACTATATTCCCCAATCTGTTGCTATGCAATTTCCAAATATTGTTCTTAACAAAAAATGCGTCTTGTTCTCTATCGTAGGTGCCAGTGTTGGCAATGTTGGCCTCTATCCTGGTAGCATAACAGCTTTTTGCGGTGGCGCTATTGGCATCACTCGTTTTCGCAACGAACAGGATGCAGAATGGGTTTTCAATTATATGAGCAGCCCCGATGGTCAGTCGCAGATTCAGTATGTTACAAAAGGCGGAGCGCAGGCTACAGTAACGATTGCTGATATTCGCAATTTCAAAATACCGACGCCGGAAAAAGACGAAAGAGATGCTATATCCGGCATTTTGGAGAATATGGATCACGAAATCGAAGTGCTGGAGCAAAAACTCGAAAAATATCGTGAGGTCAAACAGGGCATGATGCAGCAACTTTTGACCGGGAAGATTAGGCTGGTGTAAAGGAGAAAACAATATGGAAACAAAGATTGTAGAATTACTATCCGATAATACAGCTCTGCCGGTTCTGTTTATAGGTTCCGGCCTCTCCCGAAGATACCTCGATCTGCCAGATTGGGAGGGGCTACTTAAACAATACTGCGTCAAACCGTTTGAATATTACAATGACAAGGCTGCAAGAGCTTGCCGTGATAACCCGGAGATGCGATTGCCAACTGCGGCAGACTACATTGAAGAAGATTTTAATGAGCGTTGGTACATCGACGATGCTTACGCAGAAAGCAGAGAAACGCACAGAGAGGAAATGGAACGGAAAATCTCTCCATTTAAAATCTGCATTGCAGATTATTTTCGCAATGCAAGCAATCATGTTGTAGAGAAATATCAGGAAGAGGTTGCGTTTTTAGGGCAGATTGGCAACAAGAACATTAGCTGCGTAATTACAACGAACTATGACTGCTTTTTGGAAAAATGCTTTGGAGAAGGTCAGTTTCAAACCTATATAGGCCAGGATGATTTGCTCTTTTCTACCACCTATGAGGTTGGAGAGCTTTACAAAATTCATGGTTGCTGTACCAAGGCGGAGACCATTGTAATCAATGCAGACGATTACATCAAGTTTGCCAAGAAAAGTGCCTATCTGAGCTCAAAAATCTTGACTATGTTTTTGGAACGTCCGATCATCTTCCTTGGATACAGTATCAACGATGCAGATATACAGAGAATTCTGGATTCGATAGCAGATTGTCTGGAAGATTACCAGTTGGAGCAGTTGTCTGAGAAGTTGATATTCATAGAACGAAATCGTGACCCTAAAAAGCCAGACAAAATCAGCGAACGCAGAATTACTACTCAAAGCGGCAAGACCATCAACATGAAAAATGTGTCTTTGTATGACTACACCCCTCTGTATAAAGCCATATTGCAGAATAGGGCCAAGTATGATGTAAAGGTGCTGAGGCGCATAAAAAGTCAATTATATGAGTTGATTCAACAGAATAAACCCACCGAAAAACTGTATGTCGCTACAAATATTGAAGACGATACAGAAAAAGTTGACTTCGTCATTGGCGTCGGCGTATATGGCAAATTTGGTAAGGTCGGTTATAGAGGTATCAAGACAGAAGAACTGTTCCTCTATGCGCTGGGGCGCTCTGAACTTCAGTACGATGATGTAATGTTGCTAAAAGAAGCGGTTCCTTCACTTTACAGAGGCAGAAGTCATCTCCCTGTTTGTCAATATGTTGCTGCCTGTTCAGAAAAAGGATGTTTAAACGAAAAAGTTCGCCTATCTGTTAAAGGTAAATTTGATGATTTCCTCTCTACTGGAGAAAAACAACGGATACGGACTAATGGACACTATAAGGTGAGCGGCACAATTCTTGAACACTATGATAAGTATGGTCTAACAAAAACACTGTCGAATATTCCTTTGATTTCACCTGACAGAATTGATTGCGATGACTTACTTGCCTTTATTAATAAAGCGCTTGATGACGACCCTGTATTATTGGCTGTTGACGGAAGCGGTCACCAGTCACGCTCTCAGTTCAAGAAATGTATTAGTATTTGGGATTGGCTCAAATTCTCTTCTGCGGCTAAAGCTAACATCAAAAAGCTTGATGCCCAATCGGAGGATTAAATAACGAAATAATTGCAAGGGGGATTATAAGATGAAAAAATCGAATAGCTTACTATATCTTGCCTTGCTGATAGCCTCATTGACGGCCTGCGGGTTTTCGTTCTGTTTATCCTCTTCAGAGCGAGGATTCACATTTTTGTCCTCCATAGGTTGCAGTGGCATTGTTTCGGTACTTGTTGCGTGGCTGATTGAACGCGCCAATGAACGGATACAGAAGACACATGACAGGGAAATCATAGAATTATTATTGGACGGGTTTGATGTCAGAATAGCTGCTGAGATGCAAAGAGCATTATCCCGATGTGCCCGCGAAAATAATGTTGACATGGATAAGAGTTATTCCGTAAAGGAAATTCGGTCTATGTTAGAGAGTGTGAGTAGCGCCGATATGTACTTCAAGGGATTTCCCCATATGATGGAAAAATGCTTTAATGCACAACTGCCGCTGGCATTGCTGAGTTTTGAAAAAAGCGATGACGGCATAAAGCTATATACATTGTTCAAGACTCTCAATGAGTATATGTCCACAATCCAAACCCTCGAAGAACAGTCGGAGGCTGTTGAAATCATCAAATCTCTTGGATTAGAATCTTTCAAGACCATAGACGAGATATACAGAGTTCGGGCCAAAGCGCCGAAGTATGAACTTCCCAAAGAAACCAAGGAGTATCTATTGAAGTACAAGGCCGCAGTTGACAGAAAGAAGGTGGATGCATAATGCCCAATATTGGTGACAGCGAGCGCAAAACTCAAAACCGTGTGGTCAAGTTCTTTCGGGACAAGCTGCACTATACATATCTGGGCAACCTGCATGACAGCGAAAACCGCAATATCATGCAGGAGCGGCTGCATACCTGGCTGCTGAGACAAGGCTACTCCGAAAAGCTTGCATCCAATGCAGTGGATGCCTTGGTTAAGACCGCTACCAATCTGCAGCAGGGCCTGTACCACGCCAACAAAGAGGTTTACAGTCTGCTGAAATACGGTGCCAAGGTCAAGGAGTCCGTGGAGCAGTCCCCCAAGACAGTTTATTTTATTGACTTTGAAGATGTCAGTAAAAACGACTTCTATATCGCGGAGGAAGTCACCATTGTAAGCAACAACACCAAGCGTCCGGATATCGTTCTTTATGTAAACGGCATCGCCCTTGCGGTGATCGAACTGAAAAAGAGCAGCGTATCCGTGTCCAACGGCATCCGTCAGAATCTGACCAACCAGAAGGCGAATTTCATCGAAGATTTCTTTACCACCATTCAGTTCTGCATGGCCGGTAACGACAGTGAGGGCTTGCGCTATGGTACGCTGCTTACCCCGGAAAAGCACTATCTGGAATGGAAAGACGACGGATTTTCCGAGCATCAGTCAGAGCGCAATATTGTGGATATTGAGGTTGAGGAATATTGCGAGAGTATTCCCGGCAAGTTGGAAAAGCAGCTTTTTGCGTTGTTTTATAAAAAGCGTTTCCTTGATCTGATCCACAACTTTGTGATTTTTGATAAGGGCATCAAAAAGATCTGCCGCTATAATCAGTACTACGCTATCAAACGGGCGCAGCATCGTTTGACGGACAAGAAGCGCGGCGGCATCGTTTGGCATACCCAGGGCAGCGGCAAGAGTCTGACGATGGTGTGGTTATCTAAGTGGATTCTGGAAAACAATCCCAATGCGCGTGTGTTGGTTGTTACGGATCGTGAAGAGCTGGACGAGCAGATTGAAAAGAATTTTAAGGGTGTGGATGAAAATATAGTCCGTACCAAGAGCGGAAAGGATCTCCTTGAGCGTCTGAATGCTTTTGATGATCGCCTGCTGTGCTCTCTGGTACATAAATTCGGGAAACGTGGCAGCGACAGTTCGGAAACGGATTACGAAAAATACATTGAAGATCTGAAAAACGCCTTGCCCAAGGATTTTTCTGCAAAGGGCGATATCGTAGTTTTTGTGGATGAGTGTCACCGCACGCAGTCCGGCAAGCTCCACGAGGCTATGAAGGCGATCCTTCCCAATGCCATCTTTATCGGTTTCACGGGTACGCCGCTTTTGAAGAAGGACAAAAAGACCAGTCTGGAAACCTTCGGCGGATATATCCATACCTACAAGTTCAACGAAGGTGTTCGAGACGGCGTTGTGTTGGATCTGCGGTACGAGGCCAGAGATGTGCCGCAGGGCATCACCTCTCAGGCCAGGATCGACACATGGTTTGAGGCAAAAACTGTAGGTCTGGCTCCCAGAGCAAAGGCGAAGCTCAAAGCTTATTGGGGCAACCTGCAAAAGATTTTCTCCTCTCGCTCCCGCTTGGAGCAAATCGCCAATGATATCATCTTTGATTTTGCCACCAAGGCACGACTGATGGATGGAAACGGAAACGCTATCCTTGTGGCCGGTTCTGTGTATTCGGCATGCCGATACTATGAAATCTTCCAAAGCAAGGGTTTCCGGAAATGCGCGATTATTTCTTCCTATACGCCGCAAGCCGGTGATTTAAGAACGGATACTGTCAGCGACGAGGAAGAAACCGAAACATTTGAAAAATACAGCACTTATCTGAAAATGATCGGCGTTGACCCGTCGGAGGACAAGACGCAGATTGCCAAAAAAGTAGAAGCTTTTGAAGCGGAAGCAAAACGCAAGTTTGTGGACGAACCTGCAAACATGAAACTGCTGATCGTAGTTGACAAGCTGCTTACCGGTTTCGATGCTCCCAGCTGTACCTACCTCTACATCGATAAGGCGATGCATGACCATGGCCTGTTCCAGGCGATCTGCCGAGTCAATCGTCTGGATGGCGAGAGCAAAGACTTTGGCTATATTGTAGATTACAAGGAACTATTCGGAGACTTGGCGGATGCCATGAACAAGTATACCGCCGGTGCCTTTGAAAGCTATGATGCCGAGGATGTCGATGGGCTTTTGAAAGATAGAGCTACAGAAGCGAAAAAGTATTTCGTTGATACCCTGGAGGAATTGAATGAGCTTTGCGAGGGCGTCGAATTGCCCAGAAAAGAGCTCGACTATATTCACTATTTCTGTGGTGAAAGTGGTCGCGACGAAAATCAGGACGAAGCCTTTGCTCGCATCCGCGAGAAGTTGTATAAACTCGTTGGGCGTTTGATTCGCGCTTTTGCGGAGTTAAAGCCTCGTATGACGGATTTAGGGTATACCCTTTCCGAGCAAAGCACATTGGACGACAGGGTTGCGTTCTATGTGAACATGCGTGACACGATTGGTAGGGCCAGCGGCGATTTTATTGATCTGAAAGCCTACGAACCGGGTATGCGGTATCTGATCGACAACTACATCACGGCCAGCGAGTCGCAAAAAATCGGCTGCATGGATGACTTTACCCTGCTTGATTTCATCATCATGCAAGAAGATAAGCTGAAGAGCGAGCAAAAAGGTGAGCAGGAGAGTGCGGCAGAAACCATTGAGAACAACATCCGCAAAAAGGTTGTTGAGCGAATGGTCATCAACCCTGCTTATTACGCAAAAATGTCTGAAATCCTGGAGCAGTTGATACTTGACCGCCGCCGCGGAGTGATTGCCTACGGGCAGCTGCTGGACACATACATGGAGCTGGCGAAAAATGTTGCAAAGCCCGAGGAGAACACAAAGTACCCTGAGAGTATTCGTTCCAATGGCGCACTGCGGGCGCTCTATGATAATTGCGGAGAAGATGAGGCGACTGCCTTGAAGCTGCACAAAGCCATTGTCAAGGCACGGCTCGATGGTTTCCGAAATAATCCGGTTAAGGCAAATAAAATCAAGCGAGCGCTCTATCAACTTTTGAATGACGATAGCGAAGTGGAGCGAATTTATCAAATCGTTGTGGAACAAGAGGAGTACTGATGGAGATAATTGTTTCCAATATTTCTGTGGAAGTTATCAGAAAAAATATTAAAAATATGCATCTCTCTGTGCTTCCACCGGATGGCAGAGTTCGTGTATCAGCACCTACGCAACTGACGGATGAAGCAATAACGATGTTCGTTCGGACAAAACTCGGCTGGATCAAAAAACAACAGGAGAAGTTTCAACAGCAGCCGCGCCAAAGTGAGCGGCAGTATGTGTCCGGGGAAACATTATATGTTTGGGGTAAGCAGTACTTTCTTCAAGTGGAATACAGCTACAAAGGCAATGCTCTCACACTTTCGGGTGACAAGGCTATTCTGACGGTTAGAAAAGAAAGCAGTCCAAAGCAGAGAGAAAGCTTCGTAAATGAATGGTACCGCAACCTCTTGAAACAGGAAGTGGCGAAATATCTTCCCAAGTGGGAGAAAACTACGGGGCTTTACTGTAGCAGTTGGCAAAGCAAATATATGACGACCAAATGGGGAACCTGTAACCCTACCAGTAAGAAAATTTGGCTAAACCTTCAATTAGCAAAAAAACCGATTGAATGTTTAGAATATGTAATCTTACATGAACTTGCGCACTTGAAAGTTCATAACCATGGTCCTGAATTCACGGCGATTTTAGACCAATATATGCCATATTGGAGAGAACACAAACGCCGACTGAATGATAGCACCCTTGACTATCTACCAAGCCAACTTGAGTAATCAAGATTTTTCCTATCTTTTCACCTTTCACAAACTATTTTACATGAATCATATCTATACCTGCGAGCGCCGAAATTGCGCAAAACTCTCGTCAGACAGATTGTCGTCAGACGAGAGTTTTGCGTTTCCTTCAAGCGGTGATTGTTGCTATGTATCTTACCTCAACTTCATGCCCCAGTGCTGTTCGGTCAGCCCGTTTGAAACTCATAGTTCGTACGGGGCAATTGTTCTTGACCATCTGGCCGCCCACGGAACCGGCCTCACGGGAGGTCAGGTGGCCGTTGTAGCCCTCCTTCAGGTTCACGCCCACCTCGTTGGCAGCCTCCATCTTGAACTTATCCATGGCGGCACGGGCCTCAGGGATATTCAGCTTGTTGTTGTTCTTACTGGACATTGTGTCGTTCTCCTTTCATGTCTGATTTGCGCTTTTGCGCTGGTTGGGTATCGCACACATAGCTTTTCCCAGCGGTGGACGAATATGCGATGCGGCGGCTGGTAATTTTTGCAGGGATCGCAGAGAAGTTTTTTCCTGAAAACGAATGAATCGGTCAAGAGAACGATCTTTGACCAATCGTAAAGGCGGAGGATCACCATGTTGCTATCTGATAGACGCCATATGATCTCCGGTCGTGGCTTCATCGGCATCGCCGCCCAGAGCCTTGGCACGGGCCGCCCCGTCTTGCCCCGCAGCTGGCTGCCATGCTGCCCTGCGTCATCACCAAATCGTGGGGCTGATGCTGGCCGGTATGCGGAAAAAACACGCCAAATACACACCTCTCCGGTTCCACGGATGCGGCCCCTCGCTCCTGAAGCCAAAAAGGACCCCGCAGGTACTGCCTGCGGGGTTTCGTTCTGTTGTGATTTTACGCACCTGCGTGGCGCAGAGCCAGATCGCAGACGGCGGCAGCGGATGCGGTAGGGAAGTCCGCCCGACGGGCCACCATGCTCCGGGGGTCGATGGCCCCGGAGAGGATGCCCTGCAGCATGGGCTGGAGCTCCTCGTCGCTGCTGACCGCCAGCGCACAGCCGTGGCGGGTCATGAAGTCGATGTTGTGGCTCTCGCAGCCGGGGACGGCGTTGAGGTACAGCAGCGGCGTTCCGGCGGCCACGGCTTCGGCGGTGGTGAGGCCCCCGGCCTTGGTCAGCAGCAGGTCCGAGGCGTACATATACCGGAACATCTCGTGGGTATAGCCCAATACCCGCACCCGATCTACGGGGCGGAAGAAATCGCTCTGCATCTGCTGATACATCCGGTGGTTGCTGCCGCAGATGGTGACCAGCAGATCCTCCGGCCCCATGAGCTCCGCTACCTTCTGAGCGGTGGTACGCAGGGGTCCGGCGCCCATGCTGCCGCAGGCCAGCGTGAGGATGCGGCCATCCACCGGAAGATCCAGCGCACGGCGGGCCTCCTCCCGGCTCTCCGGATGCAGGAACTGCCGCCCAACGGGGATGCCGGTGGGGAAGAGCCGCTCCTGCGGTAGTCCGGCGGTCACGAACTCCGGGATCAGGTCCCGGTGGGGGATGCACAGTCCGTCCACCTGCAGATCCCCCACACCGGGAGAGCAGGTGAAGTCCGTGGCCACGAAGTAGGTGGGGATGCGGACGCCATAGCTGCAGCGCAGCTCCGTCATCATCATGGCGGGGAACAGGTGGACGCAGATCACAGCGTCCGGTGCCTGATCGATCAGCTCCTCATACAGAGGGCCGATGCCCCGGATGCTCTGCTCATAGAACAGGCTGGAGGGGTGCTTCTCCTCCCGGCGATAGCCTGCGCCGTAAATTTTGGGGGCATAACGATAGGCAAAGTCGTGGCCGTGGCTGATGAGGTCGGCTGTGGACTTGGGCAGAAATTGCAGGGCGTCATAGGTGCGGCTCTCCACACTGCGGGCCTCCAGTTCCTGAGCCAGCGCCGCAGCGGCAGAGTTGTGTCCTCCCCCCGTGGAACAGGAGAACAGAAGCACTTTCATACAGGTCTCCTCCTTGTTTTCTCCGCAAGCTTTTGCAGTCTCGGCCGGTTATAGCGCTGGATAACGATGAAGCTCACATTCCCCAGCACGTTGTATACCAGCCACAGCAGCGCCGCCCAGCCGCTGCGCCACAGGAAAAAAATTCCAGCCGACAGCAGCGTCAGCGCCCAGTGGACACACTCGGCCACGCAGGTCTCCTGCACCAGTACCGCCGGGTCGCTGCCCAGATCCTTTCGGACCATGTCCGGCATCAGGCGGCTCATATCCGGCAGATGATCCTTCCACTTCCGGATACCCAACTTCAGGTAGATGCGCCCACCCTTTTCCCAAGGGGCGGAACGCCATGGGGCCTTTTCGGCGCAGAACCATTTGCGGGGCAGGGCCTGCCCCAGCGGGTGTGCCGCCACCCCCAGCACCGCCAGATACAGCGCACAGCGCCAGAAACCGTGCATTTCTCCATCCGCCCCTTTCTTGCGATCGCCGCCCTCCTGCGGCGTGTCAAACTACTGTTATTTTAACAGACATAGTGATGAAAATCAAGCTGACGGGCCAATAGTGTCCTGTATATTTACAGAATAGACACAATTGAAGCTGCCTGAGAAACAAAGGGAAATAAGAGGAATACTCCGTCGGTTGACAAGCAGAGTGGGATGTGGGAAAATAGACGGGATCAACGAAGGAGAAGAGTAGACATGAAGAGACGGATCCTATGGCTGCTTCTGTGTATGCTGCTGTGTACGACGATGGCGGCCTGCGCCCGGAGGGAAGCGCCCCAGCTGCCGCCGGCGGAGGTGCAGACCCAGCCGGAGACCTCAGAACCAACGCAGGAGACCGAGCCTCCGCAGGCCCCGGAGGAGCCGGATCAGGCAGTTTCGGCCCACGGCTCTGCCGCTTACATCCATGGCCGGACGCTGGTGGTATCCATTTTTGCCGACGATGCCGCTACCCATTGGGACGAGACAACGGACGCTGCCGATATAGACCAGACGCAGGAGCACCTCCGCATCGCCACGGAATGGCTGACGGATGCCGTAAAACCATACGGCGTCACGGCCGAATTTTTCTACGATTGGAAGGAGAACCCCGATCTGCGGTACAGCGCCAAATTCACCGAGACGCTGGTGCGTGCAGACGGCTCCATGTACGATGTGCAGGCCGGTTATATTCAGGAGAACATCCCCACCGAGGAGCTGAAGCGTGCGTATGACGCAGACAATGTGGTGTACTTTTTCTTTTTCAACACGCCCTATGAGGGAACGCCCAGTCCCTGGTCGCTGGGACGGCTGAACAGTCAGGCCTGCGACACGGAGCTGGTCAATCTGTTTCTCCGGGCGGCAGGCCCTGTGGATGAGCCGCCATCTGCCTACGCACATGAGCTGCTCCACGCCTTCGGGGTCCCGGATCTGTACTATACCGGGGGGCTGATCCCACAGGCTTACGTGGACTACTGCAAGGAGACGGGGTCACAGGACATCATGTACACCATCAACGGCGATATGGATTGCATCACCGGCCAGCTGACGGAGCTGGATGCCTATTATCTGGGGCTGACCGCCCGCCCGGCTGAGGCCGACCGGTGGCAGCTGGGCCTCAGCGAGTACGAGGGGGAATGATGCTGCCAGCAATCCCATCGATGGCAGCGAATCAACAAAGAAGCGGAAGGCGAGAGCCTTCCGCTTCTTTCGTTATGACTTGTAGTGGTGGGCGTCCTGCAGCACCATGTCCTTGACCTTCATGAGCCGGGTGGTGTTGCCCCGCTCATTCTCCTCCAGCTTCATGGTGATGTAGCGGATGTTCCGCTGATTTTCCGGGATCACCACATATTCCAGTGCGTTGACCCGGCGGCGGGTGCGCTCGATGTCCTGCGCCAGCAGCTGAACGGTCTTTTCCGCCTGCGCCAGCTCCAGCAGATCGCTGTACACCCGGTTCAGGGCCTGCAGAGCATCGTCCAGCTCGCCGCTGGTCTGGGCAAAGCCATAGCAGGCCAGATCCGGCTGCGTCTCCTGCTCCGCCCGATGGAACACCGGCACGGCGATGCTCATGATGTTGCGCTGGTCCACCGTCACCTCTGTGGAGAGCCGGGGGGCCATCA